>ERZ1027005.31-NODE-31-length-86732-cov-15.240502_pt1 | contig 86732 bp, 110 predicted proteins | sample MGYA00519450_ERZ1027005 | MGnify/ENA primary metagenome ERZ1027005 (study PRJEB26926, sample SAMN06164870) | human gut metagenome | biome: ENVO:00009003; feature: ENVO:2100002; material: ENVO:00002003 | host: Homo sapiens | place: USA | collected 2012 ...
ATGATGAGGACTCTGATGAAGAAGATGAAGATGACGAGGATGATGAAGACTCGGACGACGATGAAGATGAGGACGAAGAGGAAGAAGAATTAACCGGTGAAGCTCTTGCCGAAATGGACTTCGAAGAACTGGAAGATGTTTGCGATGACAAAGACCTCGAAACAGACCCGGACGATTACGAAGAAGACGATATCGAAAAACTTCGCAAAGCAATTGCCAAAGAATTGGGTCTCAAACTCCCGGCAAAGAAAGAAGCCAAAGGTAAAGGCAAAAAAGGAAAGAAGTAATTCATTCTCCGGCTATGAAGGTTGGGCTAAAGCAATAGCCCACCTTTATCATAAGAAATAACTATTGTTCTATTAAATAAAACTAAAACTTAAAAGATTATGGCAACTAAGAAAAAAGAAGACACCAAGAAAAAAGGTGGCAAAGAAAAAGATGCTGAAAAAGAAGCAAAACGTAAAGCACGTATGGAAGCTTTGAAAAACCGTCCTGCAGAGCAACGTCCAAACAGCAAGCAGATTGATGTTATCAAAATCGGTGACAAATCCGAGGTTCAGAACTACGGTTATGCAGTAAAGAACAAAGAAGGATACCAGGGAGTGGTGGTAACATCAGTTTTGGTCATAGACGGTAAACCTACTTCTACATCCGTAACATTCGTACCGGGCAATCTAACCGTAAAATCCAAAAAAGGACACGGTATTATCTGCAATCCGAAAGCTAAAAAGGCTAAGGGCGAAGAAGAGGAAGCCGGAGACGAAGATTAAACTCATGTTGTTTGCATAGTTTAAATTGTATTTCAAAAATTGTATTTTAGAAGCCTATTGCCTGAGAAGGTAGTAGGCTTCATTTATTTTATAGGTTATGGAAGACAAAAGAGAAATCCGAAAGAATATAACTATCCTAGCATTAGATAATCTTATTCAGAATTATACTAATGCACTAGAAGATAAAGATATGGACCCTCCCTTATCGAATGAAGAAAGGGAACTCTCTGAATTAATTATCAAAGAAGCCAAAGAAATGCTAACCGAAATGGCAATCGAAAATAAACCAATACCAAGACCCTCATGGAAGAAATGAATTTAAGAACCATCATACAGGGTATTCAAGCCGTATTAAAAGATATGGAATATACTCGGTATATGATTAAGGTTACTCCTCCTCATAAGAGAGGTAAATATCAAACCCATGTTATTCACCTTCAATATCTTAAACGTAGGCTTAAGGATTTTAAGGGTAGGCTAGATAAAAAACTAAAAGGTACTATCAGTACTGTAAAGTTTAAATATGTTAATTATTCAGATGGACGAGAAATGGTTGCAGAACAAACTTTTGTCAATCTTACTGAGCAAGAGATAAAGGATGCCTTAGAACTTGGAGCCATTCTTGAAAATGCAAGTATAGAAATCCTAGAAATTAAGGAAATCCCTACTTCGATTAGGATATTATAACTATGGATAATTACTAAGGAAATTTCAATCCACTTAAAAATTTTAGAAACATGAAGAAAGACAAGAAGAAAGACAAACCGGCTAATAAGACTCCGGAACTTTCAAAGGCTAAAAAGGCATTGGATGCTTATCTCAAAGAGAACAACTTGGACCCTCAAAAGGATTGGTCAAAAGACAAGAAACATGGTAAAAAGGTTACTGAACTCTTGAATAAGCTCAACAAGGAAAGAGACAAAGTCGCTGCCCAGTATCCTGAAAAGGATTTAAAGAACGAAGCCAAATTAGTAAAAATGAAAAAAGCCAAAGAAGATGAAAAGGCTTCAAAGAAAAAAGAGAAAAAAGAAAAGAAGGAATCTGCTGGCCGAGTTACCAAATACGATTATCCTCTCATTGATGGTCGGGAAATGACTTCTGATGAAAAGAAAAAATATCGTATGGAACAGAGAAGACTGGCTGCCGGTAAAGCCCCGAAGGAAGAAAAACCCAAGAAGGAAAAGAAAGAAAAGGCAGAAGCCACCGAAAAGGCTGCTCCTGCAAAGAAGGACAAAAAGGCCAAAGATAAAAAGAAAAAGAAGGCCAAAAAAGAAGAAGATTAATCTCATATCTTATTAAGTATTCGTTAATGATGTAAAGGCCTGGCAAATCACTTTTGTTCAGGCCTTTCTTTTTAATACTAAGACTTTATGGAAGAAAAAACATATAAACCCAAACTGCGTATCACTACACTTGAAGATAATGGTTCCTATATTCAAGATAGATTGGTAGATGCGTATACAGAAATGAATTCAGGGCCAAAAGTACAACATAAGGGACCAATAAGAATAGAGGTAACTCTTACAAATAAACAAGATGTTGAAAACTTTAAGAATTACTTAGATAAGCTCGTAGGTAACTTACCAATCAAGGAGCAATCAGTGGGAAGAGGAAGACCTTCTACTGGGAGTAAACAACTTACTGAATCACCAAGAGAAGATATCTTGGCAGATGTAGAGAAAATGGTTGAAGAAGGTAAGAGCCAACAAGAGATTATTAAGTATCTAAGGGAATTAGGGTTTGTCTTTATTCTTACAGAGGACTTTCTTTTTCATTTCCCAGGATTCGAATTCAACAGTAAGGATGTGGGAGAAGCCACTGACAACAAGCAATATCCCAATTCATACTCCTGGATGGCAAGATGTATCAAACGAGCCAAAGACCCCAAGGCAGATAAATTTGACCCAATGGTCATCTTCGGCTTTAGTATCCTTGGTGGACCATCGAAGAAAATTGTTCCGTATCTTTATAAAGAAAGGAAGAAACCGTTAAGGGCCTCTGTTGGTAAGAAAACCATATCTTTCTCTCAAGCAGAATTTACAAAGTTCCCCAAATATCAACTTGAAGAAGAACGATTAAAGTTCTCTGCAGAGATGAGACAACTAATGGCTAGCCCAGATAAAAAACCATCAAAATTCTTTTTAAGATGGGCTCCAGATGTATTACTATCCCCCAATGCTTATGAATCACTTAAGAGATTAAATATCAAATTTGCTAATGATACTCAAAAGGGATAACATAACTTTTCTAGAAGGTTACTTTATAAGTAAATCTGGAAGACTTTGGAGTAGGTACGATAAGTCTGGTCATCTTACTAAAGATTCTTGGCATAGAGTTAAGTATAATACCTCTAAGGGTGGATATAAATTCATTCAAAGAAAAGATAAGATATATTATATACATCGGTTAGTAGCCATGACTTATATACCTAATCCAGAAAACAAAGCTTATGTATGTCATAAAGATAATGTACCATATCATAATTCAGTAAGTAATCTTTATTGGGGAACACCTTCTGAGAATACTCAGCAATGTATAAGGGATGGTAGAGGTTACATGGGAGATAAAAATCCCCTGTATGGAGTTAGTAGAAGAGGGGCATTAAACCCTAATGCTAAATTAACCAAGATACAAAGGAGGTTAATAAAACAAAGACACAAAGAAGGATGTAGGATTTGTGATTTAGCCAAAGAATTTAAGGTATCCAGGATTACTATTCGTAGAATAATTGACCAAAAACTAAGGTCTTACAATCGTAAAGACAACATCCTCTACCTCAGTATTTAATAAAAGAGTATTATTTATTAAAATAAAATTCTTATATTTGTATAACGAAAATAAATATTAAAAATGGATGCAGAAACCAAAGAGGTAGTAAAGAACATTGCTCAGATTCAAATTGAGGCATTGACTAATATCAAAAACAATATCACTACAACAGAACCCGATTTACTCGGGAAGTTGTTACAGATAAACAATGAAGAGATGCTTGATTCAGTCAATCATCATATTCAGATTTACGAAGAGATATACGAAATGCCTCAATTGATAAAGACTCTGAACGAATATCAATTATACATCTGTTCTCATATCCTATTCAAAATGGAAGACGAATGGATACATGATTTATCCCAAGGAGTTTACGGAGCATGGGAACTATTACATAGAGAAACCAATAAATTTCATCCTGAACTCACACTAATAATTTAATTTTAATTATGGACAAGAACGAATACTTAGAATCCGTTGAATTGAACACTGGAGTTGAAATGATTCCCTGCGAATCCTCAAATGTTGAAGGTTACGGATACGACTCCAAAAACAAACAACTTTGGGTTGCTTTCAAAGGCAACAAAGTTTACCGTTATGATGGTGTACCTAAAGAAATCTGCAATGAATTACACCTAGCAGAATCCAAGGGTAAATACGTTTCTTCTAATATCAGAAACAAGTTTAAAACCACGGGCTATGAACTCAGGTCTTAAGAAATTACCTATCATAGGGTTAGCAGGATTTATACTAATTGGATTGGCTATAGGCTCAAAACCTACCTCCGATGCAAGCAGGATAAATCCTGCTCCGTCGTTTAAAAAGAACGATGTACCAGAAACTAAATACAGTTTCTCATTTGCAGATAAGCCTAAGTCATTAATGGATTCAATTCAGGAAATGGCAAACAAACTCGGAAAAAGAATATACGAATATCAGGTAGAAATAGAAATCATTCCAGAGAATCAAATCTACCAGATAAGTAATTCTGGATATCAACAATACGAAGTTACTAGAAAAGGAGTGGGATACTCCCATACATGGGTTAAATTTTATACTGATAAGAAGTTAACTTATCAAGATGCCATTAAGTTTGCAGAGAAATATCCAGAAAAATGTATACCCTTTGTACCTGCTCCCAAGGCTAAATCAGAACTCGATTATTATAACGAAAACCTGGACGAATATTTATCAGACCCAGAAAACGAGATAGATTATGCTCCAGAGATCTTCGACTTCTTAGCCGATTAACCTCAGCTATTTAAAAATATTCTTTTTATTTTATTGCTATATAAAATATTATTCTTATATTTGCAATGTGATAAGAAATTAATTCATTTATAAACTTTTTTAATATAGACGTTATGAAAAAGAATGAAAACAAGGTTGCTAACCTTATCAGTAACAAAGTTGCTCAACAATTAGAAGGAATTAAGGATGCTACATCCAAGTCTAAAACTACTAAGGCCCAGGGGACTAAAAAGACTAAGGCTCAATTGGTAGAAGAATCCCAGGAAGCTGCCAAGAAATTTGCAGGTGCCAAATTGGTTCAGGTTACTCCGGAAGAACCCAAACCAACAAAGAAAACCTCTAAAAAAGCAGAGGTAGTAAAAGATGTTGAAAAACAACAGAAACCCTCCATCATCGAAAAGGTAATCTCCAACCGGGAAGTAAAATACGTATACCCAGAGGATATAACCGATACCCTGGCCCGGAAGAAATGGAGACAACAAACTCGTAATGAACTTCACAGACTTGAACGGGAAATGTTCCGTATCAAGGACCAAAACTCCAAAGAATACAAGAAAGCTGCTAAGGCATACGAGGACTTCAAGAACAAAGTCCTCAAGCCAGAACAAGTTGCTTGATTTTACCTTTCAGGGAAGGTACCCAATATCAGAGTACCTTCCTCATTGTATTAACCTTCTAAAGGTATAAAAATGGATTACACTATATTCTCCGCAAAGGAGATGTTAAAGCAAGACAAGGAGTTGGTGGAGTTGCATAAGAGATGCGTTAAAACCTACTTAGTTCAACGTTCACTTAAACATAGGAAGATTAAGAAGTTCTTTATTGTATACGACTGGTATATTAACACCAGTAACATAAGAAACTTCTTTTTCAGGCCTGTACCAATATTTGTGCAGGCATTACTCTTGGGACAATTAGACGAAATATCAGATTATGTAAATAAAGACGGTTATGGTAAGAAACATAAGAAAAGAAGAAATAGAAAAGGTTGAGGTAACTTATATCAAAGGTAAGTATGCCTATAAAACCCAATACAATGTAATTAGTGGGAAGAAGCATGAGATACTTTATGCAGGACCAGTTAATGCTTTGCAACCTGCACTAGAGAATATTCTGATGCTGGTTAGAAATCCAACCAGAAGAATCTGTACAGATTCTAGAAAGACACTAAGGAAACTTGAGGAAAAGGCAACTAACCTAAATAACTTCAAGGACCAAGGTATAACCCATATAATAATCTACATATGTTCACGAATATAGTCAAAGACCTATACATAGGTAAATCGAAACTAAATATCCGATTTCAGAATCAAATCATAGAGCCTGAAACCATAGTAGATAGTTTGGGTGTACCTTATCCTAAATTAAAGGAATATCCTACCTTTCCGGACTATGTAGTAATAGGTAACTTTGATGGCAAGGATATTTTTAACATTCAAGTGGGAGAAAACCCTCACATGTTATTAATCACAGGAATCCCCAAAGGTGCCAAGACTTTAGATTGGTACAGGGTAAAGGAAGCAATCTGGTCCTCCTATTATGAGGATAATTACCGAGGATATTTATTTCAGGTCCAGGATGCAACCAAGAAAGTAACACTAAAGGCTTATCCTTTAGAAACAATTAAAGAGTAAATATATGGAAGCAATAGATTACGTAAAGTTATTTAAACTCGACCAAGAGAATTACGACTTCAAAAGGGAAGAGTTTATTTCCGAATTGGGTAGAGAGTTTCTAGATTATTGCCAAACTACTACCATTGGCATTAACCCTAAGACTCATAAGTTATATTATTATCGGTTCAAGGAAATCATTAAGAATTTCGAAAGTAAATTCTGGGCAATATCCAAGCTTAAGGTAGGTGAAGGATTTACACAGAACCTATGGAATGCTTTCTTTGCTACTCAGGTAGTACCTTTAAGAGCAAAGATGTTCCCAGATATCCAACAGTTCATTGAAAAAAGGAAGAAGGAATACCTCAATGAACAAGACAAAAAACAATCTACCTATAAAAAGGGAAGTCATGGCAAAGGAAATCCTAGACCTTCACGGCAATAAATTTATTGCCAAGGATTGGAAACTTTGCCTTAGTATTCCGATAGGCAAATGTGATAAATTAATTTTCACCAGGGATTATGTCTCTGGTGATTCTTTTAATTTGGCAGTGAAAAAGAAAACCTATAAGGCATATTTCTATAACCTTAGTATTAATTGCTATGTATGTTATAAGTTAGAGCTAGTAGGATATGATGAATCTAAAGATATAAGAAAGGCTTATTTATATGGCAAAAGAAGATAAGATAACAAGATTCCCTCGTCCTATGGGTACTACTGCAATGGCTTTAGAATACCAGAAGACACATGAAGAGGAAGCATTGATTAAGGTACAGAATTACCTTATTAATCAGTGGTTAATGGGTAATGGTGTTTTGTGTGGAGTAACCTATGATATCAATTCATTCTCTAATAGATTGGGGATTGATATAGAATATGTACGAGTATTCATGAGAGACAGATTATTGTCTTCTAGAATATGGGATAAAGATAAACAGGAAGAATTACTTAACGCGTTACTGGGAGAACAACTAGCATGGGCATTAGAGGATAGAATGGAGATATCTCACCAGTTGCAAATCTTAAGAGATTCCCAAGGAGGTAAATATACTCCTTTCATTTCAGCCGAGGTTAATAAGACATTGAAGCTTAAGTTGGAATCCTCTACATCCCTGCAATCAATTATTCGTAATCTTACAGGAGGCAATACAACTAATATCTTCAATCAGTTCAATCAACAGAATAATCTCAATGCTGAGAATACTATCTCGATAGAGGAAGCAAGAACTATCGTATTAGAATCTCAAAAGGTACTTACTAAAACTGAAGAAGCAAAACTCTTAGAGGACAAATACGATATCAATTCATTGCCTGAAGTAGTTGCAACTAAGCAAGAGGGAGTAGATACGTCCAAGGAGGGCCTTAATCTTAATAAGAAAGAACTCAATCAAATCACAGATAACTATAAGGCTGCTATGGAAATATCCTCTAAAGAACACCATGAATTGCGTAGGGAGATTGAAATGAGGATTGATACCGATTCTTATGACCCAGAGATGGATAGGTACTTAGAGGATGATGAAATACTAGAAGCAGAAGAAGATACATCCCTTGCTGCATCATTCCTAAACAAAAGAAAATAACTTAGAGGCTACCTATTAATGGTGGCCTTAGTTGTGTATATACGGATTTGCATATTAAATTTAAAAGTATTATATTTGCATATCAATTTTAAAAATAGACAAATATATGGAAACATTAGACCCCGAATGTAAAAAGACCAAGATTAAGAACATCAATCAAGGTACTTACTTTAAACTTAAACCCACTACTACTGCACCAGTATGGGTAAGAGGAGAATATGAACGCTCATTAGGCAAATATTCTTGCTTTAAATTCGATGATACCAACCCTGAGAAATTCATGAAAGGTTCTCAGGACGTATATATTAACTTTACATTTTAACACATGTTCAACTTATTCAGAAAGAAAAAGAAAATCAGAGTAATCAAAAGCCGCAGACTTATTACTCTACAAAAGTTAGAGGGTATGGAAGATACCTTTAACATTGCTATGCACTTCGAGTTAGAAGACTTTCATTCAAGAGTTCAAACGATACTCAATGAACTTCATATATACGATGACCGGGTATATGTTAATGCGTACAAAGAATACCAAGACCATTACAAGGTATATGATAGAGTACCAGACTTATTGCTCTATAAAATACCAGTATTATTTGCTAACTCATACCCGGGAATTGAGGCACAGACAGATAAGGAATTTGCTTACCAATTCTACATTCCAGATATGTCTTACTATGAGGCTCTACCCAAAGAGTTTAGATTGAATGAGGAGATTGAGAATAATTTCAGAACAATGTATTCAAAGGTATACCCTTATTTACCCGATAGCAAGGTATCAGTAAATGAATACATAGATATCATCCGGTTTAATTATTGCAAGAACTGGGATGTACTCTGGAATAATCCCCAATCAATCAGAAACTACTTCGATGAATGTATGGATATCATTATGTCATTTGCAGATGAAAATTGCTTGGTAATAGTAAGTAATATCCTTGAAAGATGTGCTGAAGAACTCAAAGAGAAATTACGAACCCTTAAAAATAACAAAGAAGATGGAAAAGCCGAAATTTAGATTTGTTTCTACGTCAATACTGAATGACGTAGAAGAGATGTACTTAAGATTTATTGGAGATAATCATGAATTAAGTGAAAAAGAGTTGCTTGATAAGTTTAAAGAGCTTAATCAATCTCCCAATCATATTACGGGTCATGCCGAAATCATGGTAAATAATCATAACAAGCTCATCATTCAAACTTCAAAGTTCAATAGAGTTTCCAAAGAATACTATGACCCAATGCTTTGGGTATTCATAAAACAATCTTCTGAGAAATACAGTTGGACTTTATCCAGGTTCAGAATCAAAGGCTAACTACCTACCTCAGTAATTATTAAATAGTTTATTAATTCTTTTGCAGATATAAATATTATTCTTATATTTGTATTGAATTAATAAACTATTAAAATTTTATAACCATGCAAACCAAGTATTACTTAACCTTTGAACAAGTTGGAATCATTAGACGTATTCCACTTAAGGAACAGGACCCCGATATGCAGGGAATCTTAGATGCTTTCATCAAAGCTTTCAGAATTGCCAATGGGCTAGAAGACGGAGAAGTAGTTAATACTCTAGACTTAATCAATGCCCTCAATCACATCGATGATATCTACATTGATACCGTAGAGATTTACGAAGACGGGTTCGAAATGATTGAACAGAAAATACCTTTGGGAGATGCCGGCCAATGCGTAAGGACTCTCATACAGATTATCAATTACGAGGAGGCTTTTGACATATCTGCTGACAACCTGGCTCGAGAACTAAGAACCATTATGAAATTTCATTGGAGACAACTCAACCCAGGTAGTTCAGAACCTGACCCAGCTTTCGTAAAACAATTTACCGAAGAAGTTATTGACAAACTTCGAAGAAAACTTTAATCGAACTTCTTAAAGGGCAGTCTAACCCACTGCCTTTTCTTGTGTGTAGAACCTCAGCTATTATAAAATAAAAGTAAGAATATAGTAATATTTAAAATAAAATTCTTATATTTGTAGTGTAATAATTAAACAATAAAAATATGAAAACAACAGCATCCAAATCCTCTATCCAGAACCTGGAAGAGGTACTTCAAAGGTTTATCAATAACAAAAACACTTTCTCTCTTACAGAGGAGGAAAATGAAATGCTAAAGGAAAACCTATTTGAACTACTCAGTAAGGTATACGATAACTACCAACTAGCTTGCATCGATATCAATCAAATCTGGGTATATGAAACTTGCTACTATACTTTCACATTCGAAAGCTTGGTAACAGTAGACAGACTAAGAGAAAATATCATTGCTACTGGCTGCGTACGATTTATGCAAAACTTTACCGATGGTGATGGACAATTTATATCATTCACCAAGCTAGACAGAAACAATTGGATTTATCAACTTAACTTCAGAATATCATGAATGAACAAGAATTAAAAGAACTTGCCTTACAATTGCATAAGGCACAGATACAAGAATATCCCTGGGTCTCAGCAGACCCAGAGGATGCTGAATCCTATATTAGGACTTACGGAGATACTAACGTACATTTGTACTACGATTATTTACTTGCTAACGGAATAGGAGAAGTAACGGAATAGGAGAAATAGAATTATGAAAATCAGAGCTATTTTAGAAACAGAAACAATGGACCCTGACTTCAGGGAACCATTTTTAAACGGAATGCCCTTTGACATTACCGAGTCAACATTTGATAGAATCGTACGCTATGCTTCTGGATGTACCGATGTTCAACAACCAGATGTAATTGCTATGGTCATTCAACACTCTTTAGATAACCGTAAGGAGTTATCAGAATTACTAAATACATGTAATCATACTACACAAATGAGAGTACTCATACCAGTACCAATCTCTTCAATTACCTTTATCAATCAGTACCAAAATACTCTTAAAAAGGCATTAAAGGAGAGAATCAAAGGAACACTGGATGGCCTATCAAAAGAACAACGTGCAGAACTCCTTAATGAGGTACTTAATGAAACTTTAAATGAGGGTTCCCTTAACGACGATTAACCAGTTGTTTTCATATCTATCCCAGAGGCAGGACTCTAACCTAACTAAGAGCCTGCCTCTACCTCAGTTATATTTGCATATATTATTTATTATTCTTATCTTTGTAGTGAGAAATAAAAATATATTTATTCATTTTAAAATAGACAACCACATGGTAAATCTTTACAAACTCACCAACTTACTTGAATCTGGGATGACAATATTCCAGCTCAATCAATGGAAAAACGAAGGTATCTGGTATCCAATTACTCAATACAAAAAGCCTTCAAACGAAATTGAGGTAGTCACCAACCTATTTATCCCAATCGATACGGAAATACAACGTTATCACATTCAATTAACTGCTAACTATGATGCTAGCGAAATGGATGAATGGAAACGATTCCTAGAGGATAACCAATGGAAGCTATACCCATTACTCAAAAACATCATGGATGTATTCTTGCCATATTCAGATTATGGATATCGAATCTTATATACCTTATACCCGGAAGGATTCATATCAGTACTTGCTGAAGAATTACCTGCTGAACCATACATACCCTTGAATCAACAAATTAAATCAGAGGAGGACTAACTATGACACCATCAAAGACTTATCTTAAATTCCAAGAGACAAGGTCTAAAGAGGACCTTGATACTCTTAATGGGTATTTACTCAGACTGCAACAAATCTCGGTTATCCTAAATGGAGATACAGAACTTTCCAATGAGGAAGAGAACAAACTATATGACGAAGACGAAACCCTAACAGACAAAGTCTTACGATTATTATTTGGAGATACATTCTTTACCTTCATTGCCGAATACAACCTCGATGGATACGATTCCTGGGAGGATACAGTCGAAGACTTAGTAGAAGACCTATGGATGACCTATTGGGAATTACATGAAGCCTAATATTATACTTATCTTAGTTATGGGAGGAATTATCCTAATAATGGGTGCATCCTCCCATCCTACTAGTGAAGAACCTTTAACTTATGAGAATACTTATTGCTTAATATTAATAATATGCTAGAACAGTCTAAATTCTTAGTATCCTTCGATTGTCAAAACGAAAAGTTCTGCGAGGAACTTATAATCACTTACAGAACTGAAGAACTAAGGCCATATCTAATATTCCCAAGGGTAAAACTAAATCCCAACCACCTTCATGTATATCATACCAAAAGAATAATCTCAGAACTTATGGGTATGCCATGCTCTTCCATCGAAATAGTTGACCTTATAAGGCTTCAGTAGGTAATCAAGGTTATTGCCTATTTAAAATATTATTCTTATATTTGCATAAACATTTAAAAATAGACGTTATGAATGAAGAAAGTAAATTAATCGAATTATTTAAAAAATACCCCGGCATTGCTGCACGCATACGGAGGTCATTTGCTTATCACTACGACCAAATCCAACGGGAAATCGAAGCCGAGGTTGCTACAATTAACAAAGACGATGCTGCAACCATTATCGATTATACTACCGAATACATGGAGGAATTCATGGGTTGGCCTGATGCCGATGACCAAACAACATTCAACAATCAAATCGCTAACAATTAACATATAACATCATGACAACATTAAAATCTACTTCAATCCTTGCTTCAATCCTTGCTCAAAACCCTTATCACATTATCTCCATCCAAGGTCAAATGCCTATGTCACATGCTCAAAATACATATGACTTCGAAATTGCCGAGGATGACCCACATTACGAGGAGATATCGGATTATTCACTCGAAATGCTCTGGGTATATACTTATGCCGATAAGGAATCCTTAGAACTCGACCTAATGGATATCCTCAATCAAATGGACTTACTTAGAGGCTGCGATGACCAATACTTTGATTATAACGTAGACGAAGTAGACATGGTACTCTACGGTGCAACCATTATCCAGGAACAGGAAAAATACAAACCTCTTATCATGCAAAAATTCCAACATTACAAAGATAACTTCGATGAGGAAGAACATGCCGAGGAAATCGACTATTATCTTAACTTCCTCGAAAAACCAGAAACTCTTTACACTTTCACTGAAAATACTATCAACCTTTTCAAATCCTTTATCAAATGAGAACTAAACTTATAATCCTAACATCAATTGCCATGGCTCTAGTAGTCATGGCTTTCCCTACCAATAAATTCCAACCTAAAACAGTATGGGAACACTACTGCAAGTATACATTGCACATACACCCATCACAGGCAACCGAGGACCAATACGATTACTTCCTTGACTGCTGGTCAGGAGATGACGAATACCAATATCTCTATGACTACTACGAGAACAAATACCCAGAGTACAACAACCAACTAAAACATTACGGAAAATGAACGAAATACTAACTATCAACGGATACCCAATAGGATGGTCCTGGTTAAAATCGGTACCTCTAGAAGACTTTAACTGGCTCCTAGAAGTATTCACCACTATGACGGATAACGTAGATACTTATAACTTTGCTACCCTTGATATCAATGATACAAATAGAGAACCTCCATACCCAATAATTGATATCAACAGAGAAGGCCTAGCCAACTTCCTATACGATGACCAAGGATACGAAGCAGGTATCAGAGAATACGGATATTACATCGCTGCCAAATCCTTAGATATCAAATCCGAAGAAGATTACATGAATCACTTAACCGACATACGTCTAATCTGTAACGAATTATGAAAAAGAAACCTAAGAACCCAGTATACATACCAGGCTAGGATAAATGGTCAGAACATTTCCCTACTCCAGGCAAACTAAGACCCAGTAACTTCGGACACATGTTCTGTGAACCTAACTCCCAATACAACAAGTTACTTCGTACCCAAAACAAATTAAAACAGAAAAGGAAATGAAAACCCTACTACTAATCCCAGTAATCCTATATACCTGGTTATCATTAACCCACAGGGATAAGATATACCATCAAATACCAAACCCCACCAACAAACAAAAATACATATACTTAATCCTACAAGGCCTACAGATAATCCTATTAATCTTATTAGAGACCTTAATCCTAAGAATACCAAACTACTAACCCACCAAACAAAAACAAATATTAAATACTAAAGCCCAGTATAAAACAAAATCATACTGGGCCTAACTATGTTACATAATACACATACCTAATATCACCAATCATATAATCAATATACATATAACTAATACAATATTGAAGGCCTTCCGGGGGTGTTGGGATTAAGGCAAACTTCTAGGCCTAGCCCCCCTATCACTATACAACACCACTACTCTATAGCTATCTAACACATCTGTCTCAAGGTCCTAAGGCTATATAACCAATTGCCTAAAAGGCCCACAACTAAGGCCCATTTGGGTACCTAAATCCCCTTAATCCTAGACCCCTAATGGCCGCTTATTATATAATATATTATATAGAAATGGTTGGGATTAGGCAATAGGATTTGTAGGATTAGGCATTAAAATATACCATTCATGGCCCCAGGATTTATTGGAATTATATAAAATTGTAGGCCATTCAAGGTACCTAAAAACTAGTAACTATGTTATTAATGGCCCTTGTAGTTAGTTAAAAAGAAACTTTAGATTGCTAGAAGAGATACTTCTTTTGAGAGAGTACTGATAGAGAGATACGTAATATTAGTATTAGAGCTATAATACATTATCCATTAAGGGCCTCAGTAGGATTTGCATAAATAAATAAAAAGCATTATATTTGCACTATAAACAATTAAAAATATATAGATATGAAAACAGTACAATTTAATGCAAACAACATCCTCAACGGTAACAATTATCCTATTGCCTATTATTATCCTATGGCCAAGGACCTGGTAATCATTTCTACTGGCCATGACGATTCTATTATCGATGACCCAATAGGTTACTCAGAATATATCATTCCTATCCTAGAAGCCATTCAAAAGACTTCTATTAAGGTATACCGGTTATATCTTGCTTCAATTACTTCTACGGTCACAGATTACAAAGGTACTCATACCTGGGTCTTCACTACGGGCACTACCTATTCCGATGCCGACATCGAGTATATCCAGGCTGCCTTATATAATGTATTCTGCGAAAACAATGACCAATGCGAACCAATCGTAAACTACGTTAACAATACATTTATCATTACCGACATCTATTCATGTTAAACCATCGCTAACTATGTTACCTTATAAGCCCAGCCTATCTTAGGTACTGGGCTTTTCTTATGTAACCTAACTCTAGGCCATCATGGGACTTGCTAAAGCTTACATATGTCCTAATATAGGCCTTAGTTCTTTAGGACTCCATACATGGCCCATGGCATTGGTATAAAAGCCTGCTAGTCACCCAATGGCCTTTATGTATGATAATATACAGATAATAACTACCGGACTGTATGGGGCCTCCGAATTTCTAAAGTGGTACCTATACCAACCCCTTCCCTATATCCATCAATATACCTATATTACCTACCCACAACCATGCCCCCAATTCAAACCCCTAAAACCTACTTGCAAATTTTTCATGCAAAATTATTAAAAATAATTCTTTAAAAATTTCTCGAAAATTTTTCTGAAAATGTTTTGCAGATTAAAATATATTTCTTATCTTTGTAGTGTTGAAAAAACAAAGAGATATTTAAAATTTTGATTAACTATTTTTAAAGAAAAAATTCTCTAAAAATTTTGATAATTAAAAATTAAGTTGTATCTTTGTAATACAGAAAAACAAAACGTTCTTTGAAATACTGAAACAAATAAATATTCCTTTTCTCTTTTTCTTATAAATCTTTTAGTTTTATAGAGAAAAGGATATAATAAAATAAATTTAAAAACTAAAAGTATTTTATTATGGAAGAAGAATTAAAAAATGTAGTAGTTGAAAACAAAGAAGTGAAAGTAAACAAAGTAGACGCTAAAAAAGCAAAAGCAACTGCAAAAGCAAATAGCACTATCAAACTTTCAGTTGATTCAATTTTTAAAAGTCTAAATGAAAAAACAAACGGACTTTTAAAAACTTCTTTAGGAAAGAAAACAGAAATTTATGTTGAATCTCTGTTTGCTGAATTGAACGAAAAGCAAAAAAAAGCATATCGAAAAAAGTTAAGAAATACAACTTTTTCTTTGCTTGATTCGATTTGCAAAGCAAAAGAAGAAAAGAAACAAAATGAATTAAAAACACTTGTTTCTGCATTTACAGAGTTTTATAAGCAAGTCTACAAAATAAACGATTTTTCTTTTGCTTCTATTGCAAGCGAAAATACAAAGGACACAAAAAAAGAAGTTCTTACAAAAGGTTTGAATATTGTTAAGAATTTCAAGTAACTAACAACAAAGGGAAAGATTAATCTTTCCCTTTTTAAAATTTTAAATAATATGCTTATATTTACTTTATTAGTAGCTACTTTAATAGTAGTGATTTGTTTTATTTGCTTATTGTATTTTGTAGCAAACGTTTTAAATAAACGTTATGCAATAGTTTTAATTGATAACAGTTATCAATTAATAGACGTAAATACATTAGAAAATTACGTTGATAACGTTAATAAGGTATTAGATATAGACGAAAGAAATTATTTAGACATTACTTTAATTTCTTTTAGTTTATTCATTATATATTTATTTGCTTGCACACACAAAGAAAATAAAAATTTCTTTGATAAGTATTTTAATAAGCACTACGATACAATCGTATATTAATATTGAAAGGGACAAATGAATAAATGTTTGTCCCTTACTTTTTATTTTTAAATGTTAAATTTAACGTAACCGTTCCCCCCATTTACTACCACACAAAAATCGCTCCTCGTATTAAGGGGTACCTAGACATCCCACAAAACACACAAAGAAGCCAGAGACCTAATATCCCTGGCAACTTATCATAAAATACTACCTAATAAGTCATTGGTCCTTTCCCTACCTAATACTCCCTTAATCTTACCACCATTCTTTCGATAAAAGAAAACATACCACATTTGAAGATTAGGTAACCACCATCTCTTAACTTCATTATAACCTTTAAAGTATCTTTCAATACAATTCATATCCAAATCGGTAATCCAAATCTGATACCAAATCCTATTACCTTCAGAACATCTTAGGATTCTCTTAAATTCATCCTCATATACTGTATCAACCTTCACCATATTGCCTAAACATTTCTTGGTTCATCCTAAATCCAGGCCTAGATATAATCATCCTCTGGATATCATGTATCTTCATCGCTATCTCATTTGCCTCCATCGGATGATTGATAGGTAATGCCAAAAACCTATTCCAAATCTCTTCGGTAAGCATAAGGATTTCCTTTTCCTCTTTGGTAAGCTTTGCTAAATCTTCCATCATGGGTATATTTTAGGTTCTTCAAATGTAAGAGGAGGGAGCTCTGGTTCTCCCTCTCTTTTAATTCTCTCTAAATCCTCTAAGGCACACTCTAGTATTTTAATACGGTTATCATTATAATCTTTAGATATAGGAAACCAGAATGCTGTTCCTAGAAGGTATTCATGTCCTTCTAGGTTTTCTAATGGCATTCTATACCATATCCTACCTTCAATTCCTAATCCTTCTCCTTGCAATTTTATGATGGTAGGGCTATAATAATTAAAGTATACTATCTCGATATTAAACCTTTGTGGGGTGAACCATGGTTTAATTACATGTCTCCATAGGAAAACTTCTTCGACTAATGCAAATTCTCTACTGATAGTTCTGCTTACATCAATTAGGTCAGCACATAATCCTCTTGGAGAATCGGGTATATTAAGCCTTCCATATAGGACTGCTTCAAATGTATTCTTTACTGGAAGATAGTAATTTCTTATCCTTTCTTCGATTACCTTATTCTCTTTGGAATTATAATCGATTGCAGTGTACGTAGGCTTTTCCATCCTTCCCTAATTTTCTTTCAAACCATTGGCAGGTAATACACTTTGGACTTCCTACCATTATCTGTACTTCTCCTTTAATTACTGGACATGGATTGGTAAGCTTCTTTTGCCTACCTACCTTCTTCGTCGTTATTTCTCTGTTCATGGTTATTAAAATATGTGATTAGTAAATATATCGGAAATAGAGGCATGATTAACCAGATAGTTAGGAAAAAGAACCCCACCCTTTTCATTGGGTGGGATGAGGTAATTACTCTGGTTATAAACCATGCAGGTATAAAACATATGGCATATATAATGCCTAAGATTATCCAGGTTATCATTGTTCAAAGTACTTATTTACGATTTTGGATATCTTCTTATCTAACTCTACGATTAGTTCGCTGAACTCTTTATCCTTCATATCTTTTATCTTGGCTTCGATAAATTCCAGGTTTCTCTTAATAGAGAAATAAGATTTGAAGGCTTGGTAATCCAATTCAGATTTATCTGTTAGAGGTAATATCATACTTGATTTACCATCTAACCTTGTATAGAACCCATCTGGTCCGATAGTTCTTGATACTTTTACCTTATTACTCAGTACTGCAAATCCACCTTTCTTATCGATAGATTCTACAATTACCTTCTCCATTAAGGTTTTGCCGTCAGAGAAAATGACTTCTTCACCCTCCTTTAGCTTTTTGGTTTCTTTGTTCTTTTTCATATCTTTATTATTAAAATGTTTATGCAAATATACAAAATTAATCTGATTTAATGCAATTATTAATCATTATTTTTAAATCTGCTGCGGTAAAGGATTTCCTGTTAAGTAAGTCGTCTAGTTGTTCTGGAGTTAGGATTATACCATTTGGAGTAAAAAGTTCTCTTAAGTGTGCCGGAATTATTCCCTGGAATCCCCAATTATTATACGAACCAATATACACTTTATCATTTACCATTGCAGCAATATATTTCTTGGTTGAACCTAATGACTCTCTTCTAAAGGTAGCGACTTCTAACCAAATCTTATTTAAGTGAATAAAATAATGCTGAAAATAAGGTGTAACCAAGGGAATCATTTCATAATTAGAATCCTCTATCAGAGTTTTATCCGATTCAATAATTCTATGCCAAAAAGCACATCGAAAACAAAGTTGTTTTTCCTTCATTAATTGAGGTACTGTTTTGGCTAAATCGTAATCATCCAAATCTAATGGTGAATTACATAGGTGACATGTGAGTTTCTCTTCCATATTATTATAAATTTTTATATAAGATAATAGAACTCCTAACTATCATCCAGATAAGGTATACGCAATACTTTCTTTTCTTTAATGAACTTTAAAATATAACGTTATGGATAAGTTAACTAATGAAATGATTGTGGCTCTGGCCAATGATTTAGGACTGGAGCCAGCTCTTTTAAAGGCAGTACAACTGGTTGAAGGAGCAGGTAGAGATGGATTTCTAGTAGATGGTAGACCTCAAATTCTGTTTGAAGGTCACATTATGTACAAAGAAACCAAAAATAAGTTCGGTTTAGACAAGTCAGTAGCTGCTCAAAAGAGTTACCCTACGATTTGTTTCCCAAAATGGGATAAATCGAAGTACTTAGGAGGAGCAAGTGAGTACAAAAGACTCGAAATTGCCAAGAAAATCGACGAAGAATGTGCTTTGAAGTCAGCTTCTTGGGGAATGTTTCAGATTATGGGCTTCAATCACCTCTATTGTGGCTGTAAAGACGTCTTCGAATTCGTGAAAAAGATGCAGGAATCTCATGAAAGTCAGTTAAAACTCATGTATTACTACATGAATAATACCAGTTGCTTGAAAAATCTGAAAGAACATGACTGGGCAGGCTTTGCTCGGAAGTATAATGGTCCTGGTTATGCTGAAAATGCCTATGACCAGAAGTTAAAAAACGCTTACGAAAACTTTAAAAACAAGATATAATGAAGGTAATTTACAACAAATTCATACCTTTCAAGGGATACAAGGCAATGAACCTATTCGGAATTGTCTTTGTAAGAAAGGGTGCTAAGTTTGACACATATGATTACAACCATGAGCACATTCATCTCAAACAAATGCAAGAGATGTTATGGATATTCTACTACTTATGGTATGCAATCGAGTACTTAATCATCATGTTCTTTGCTAAGTGGAACAAACAAAGCGAAAGATATCATGATGTAAGCTTTGAGGAAGAAGCCCATAACAATGACCACGACCTGGAATATATCAGGAAACGTAAACATTATTCCTGGGTTAAGTATGTAAAACTTAGAAGTTACAAGAAATGAATGTATTAGGGATATGTGCAGGCCAAGGAGGTCTGCTCTTCCCTTTTAGGAAGCACCTATTAGGGAATATTGAACCTCGAGGAGTATTTCATACTCCAGGTGAAGAGCAATGGAAGACCAATTTTAAGGGTGTACCATTCTATAAAGGATATAACTTACCTGAGTTTGATGAGAAAGTAGATGTTATTTTATCTTCTCCAGACTGTGGTATGTCGTCTATTATGAGGCTTTCAAAAGTAAAAGAATTGGGCAAACCTAAGAATAACCGAAGTTTAAATCTAGTAATAGAGGGAATCAATTATTACAAGCCTAAGATTTTTCTTATAGAAAACCTGCCTCGTTTGCTATCTCTTCTACCCAATAAATACCTTCAGGAAGCCTTTAAGGACTATAAACTTATTTTTCACGAAAGAAGCGTTTCCGACTATGGGAACTCCCAAGTATCAAGGAAACGTTTAGTTATCGTTGGAGTTCATAAGAAAACTGGTAAGAAATACTTGGATGCTTTTAATGAAGTATTCCAAGTAAAAACTCCAACAATTACTAGAAATCTACTTAACGATTACCAGAATCCCTTGAATTATAACATTCCAATTGAAAAGACTTTGGCAATGTATGATTATCGAAAGCTTCCTGCAAAGAAGAATCTAACCGTTAGAAAGATTCAGTTATTGTGGAATAGTGACTTCAAGAATGAAAAGAAATGGCCCATAAAGACTGCTAAGATGAGTACTCTCCCAGGAGTGTATCGATTAGAGTTAGATAAAGCTCCTCTAACTTTAAGACCTGCTGATAGACAGTTCCGACCCGATGGTTACCCTCTTGGGATTTTAGATTTCAAAGCAATTATGGGATTCCCTAAAGCCTACAAGATTTTCATGGATGAAGGAAATTACCTTTACTGGCTTAACAAGGCAAGGTATACCATTGCCAAGGGTTCGGTATATGAGGTAGGGATTTGGTTCAAGAGATGCCTGAAAAAGGTTAATATATACTAAAGTATATATTACTTCCTGGTAGACCTTGAAAAATATAGATATATAATATACTTCGTATATATATCTATATTTTTTATATACTCTATATCTATATACTTATAGATATACGAAATTAGGTATATTAGGATAGAAGAAACACTTCGATTCACTTCGTTCATCGAATAATTAGGTTCGGTACCGAACCTAATTGGAGAAGTATGTTAACTATATACTTCTGAAACCTAAAAATTTTATGATATGAGATTGATAAATACCAAGACCCAAGTTAAGAAGGCAAATCTCCCAACAATCCTAATCTTTGTTAAACAGATTTGCTTACAAGTTCCTCGGTTTAGATTTGAGATAATCGAAACTGAACACACTTTTCAGTTTAAGTTTTACCTTTTGAAGTCAAGGATATCTCCTATTGAGAAGTATTGGCTCAAGAAACGAATCAAAAAGTTCATCCATGAAGACTCTTAAGAACGTAGCTATTCTAGCATTGCTAGGATTTACTATTTACCTTTGCTTCAGGAATTACAAACTGAATTCATATATCAGACAACTTCCTGATTCATTGGTCATTGGCATTCCTGATACAATCAAACTGAAAGAGAACTTCAAGCCCCAATCACCATATACACAATTGGTTCAGCCCCAGAGAATTCTTCTCTACGACTTCTATCGAAACAGTAGCAATTCGACTAAACCCCAAGCTTCTGATTCAACAGCGGTTACTTCGAATAGAATTAGTAGAGAAGATTCTTTGGTCCAATTTACCTTGGATAAAAACCAATTGAACCTAAGTTTATTCAACAAGGAAACAAACTCATATTCAACGAGAATGTTTAACATGGACTTAGATAAGTATAAGTACAATTGGTATGAAGGTCAATTAACTCAAAAAAGAATTAGAAAACTAACTCTAAGTCCATACGTTTATGGTAAATATAGGGTCTTTAATCAAATGTTAGACATAGGGACAGGCCTTTCAATCAAGACTACTAATTTCAATTATAAACTCGGTATAAATGCTTTTCATTATCCGAAGTTCTTTTCGGGAATAAAAGCTGACTTAGAGTTTTCAGTAACATATAACTTTTGATTATGGCAAAGAAGATTAACATAGAAACTAACACATCTGCTCTCACAAGGGAAGAACTAGCAACACTTGCTAAAGTTAGTAATGATGTTTTTTACTTTAGCCTTTTCACTTATGTGATACACCCTATGAGGGGAAAGGTAAGATTTGAACTTTACCCGTATCAAAAATCGGTTCTGTATAACTTCGTAAAAGAACGTTTCAATATTCTGCTTAAGTTCAGGCAGGCAGGTATTACGGAGCTTATATCTATGTACTGCCTATGGTTGGCGATGTATCATCCTAACAAGAAGATTAACATTATCTCAATCAAGGACACAACAGCAAAGAAGGTACTTAAGAAGATTAAGTTCATGTACAAAAACCTGCCATGGTATTTACAGACACCGATTATAAATGGTCGTTCGGGAGAATATGGTTCTGCATCAATGATAGAGTTCGATAATGGCTCATTCATAGAATCTATCCCAACGTCTTCAGAAGCCGGTCGTTCAGAATCTCTATCCTTACTGGTAATTGATGAAGCAGCAGTAGTTAGATGGGCAGCCCAGATTTGGGCAGCCGCTTTTCCTACTCTTTCCACTGGTGGAGCTGCTATCATCAATTCCACTCCTTATGGAGTTGGTAACTTTTATCACTCTACTTGGGTTGATGCTATTGCAGGTGGGAATCCATTTAACCCACTTCGATTATATTGGCAAATGCACCCAGAACGAGACATTAATTGGTACAATGAAATGTCTTCTGCTTTGGGAACCAAAAGAACTGCACAAGAAATTGATGGTGACTTCTTATCATCTGGAAATACGGTCTTCGACTTAGCTGACATAAAAGCTATCGAAGACTGTCTTAGTGATTATCCGGTTATTAAGAAAAGATTCAATGGTCAATATCGGCAATTCTTAGAACCAACACCAGATAAGGAATATTTCATTGGTGCTGACGTTTCAACTGGTAGGTCTTCTGACTACTCTGCATTTACTTGCATGGATAAACAAGGAGAAGAACAAGCAGTATTCAAAGGTAGACTTTCAGTAGATAAGTATGCAAGGTTACTTGGAGATACCGGGCATTTGTTTAACTTTGCCACTATTGCTCCAGAATCTAATGATGTTGGATTGGCAGTAACTTCTGCTCTTCAAACTGAAGGCTATCCTAAACTGTATTACTATCAGAAAATGCTTAAGAAGAAAGGTAAATCTAGACCTGAGGTAGATAAATCTCCAGGATGGTTAACTACACAAAAGAACCGTTCTGTTATTGTAGAGGGACTTGAACAGGATATTCGAGAAGATAATATCACTGTTAAAGACCCTTTCTTTGTTCAAGAAGCATATACCTTCATATATGATGGTTTAGGTAGGCCAGTTGCAATGGGTAAGCATAGAGCTAACAACTCTACAGTAGATGTAGACCTAGAAGGGGATGTATATGCAGATGACTCTATATTCGGTAAAGCAATCTGTAATCACATAAGAAAAGGAAAAACTAACGTAATAGTACAACCGAAATGAAAAAGCTCAATTTTAATTGGAGTTGGGGTAGAAAGAAAGACCCACCTCCTGAATCAAACAAGGAGCCAAGCAAGCCAAAAGCTGCTGCTATATCTCCTGGTAGAGTATCAGTAGATGAAGATAACTCTTTACTCAGTACTCTGAAAGGGATGACCGTAATGGTAGACCCTTCTTTTCGTGTTGAAGTAATCCCTTTGATTCGTGATTTATATAAGGTAAATCCGGATATGGGTATTGCTTTGCAGGATATGTTTAAGTTGGCAAACACAGGTCATACGGTAACATTCCCAAATAATTCAGATGCCGAAGCAGATAAGATGAGAAAACATCTTACCGAAGCTACAAAGAAATGGTCCAGGTATACTGCTGGTATAGACGGTCTAGTTAATAAGATGATTGTACAATGCCTTGTTAGTGGAGCTATATCTGTTGAAGGAGTTCCCAATGATATGTTGGATGGTTTGGACACAGTCTTATTCCTTAGACCCGAGAACATTGTTTTCAAAAGAGAGAACAATGGAGTATATTCTCCTTACCAGAGGAATAAGAATTACTTCGTAAAGCACCAAGATTATATCAAACTAAACCCAGAAACTTATGTGTATGCTGGTATGTTTAATGATACCGATGAACCTTATGGGATTCCTCCTTTTATGGCAGCATTGGATTCATTAAAAGGCCAACATGATATGAAGGTTAACTTCAAACACATAATGGAAATGGTTGGTATGGTAGGATTCTTGGAAGCTAAGATGACTAAACCAGACCAGAACCCCAATGAAAGCTTACAAGCTTATCAATCCCGTCTTGAACGTACCCTAAGAGATTTGAAAAGAAATCTTCGTAATGGTATGAAAGACGGTATAGTAACTGGTTACATTGATGACCATGAGTTTAAACTCAATTCAACTACCAAGGAACTTGGTAATATTGAGAAACCCTGGAATATGAATCAGCAATCAGTTGCAAATGGTTTGGGAGTTAATGGAAACCTTATTGGAGTTAGTTCAACAACAGGAGAAGGAGCAACGGGTATAATGCTGTCTAAGTTAATCAGCCAGTTAAAAAATATCCAAATGCTTGTAACTTATGTATTGGATTTTCTTTATTCTCTAGAACTGCGTCTGGCAGGCTTTGATAATAAGGGAATAAAGATATCATGGGGAACTTCAACTATCTCTGATGAAGTTAAGGTTCAACAAGGTCTTCAGTATAAAATCCAAAACCTGGATTTATTATATAAGGCTGGTATCATTAGCCAAGACCAATATGCTTGGGCAATGGGTTATGATTCTCCTGATGAGAATGAACCAAGAGTTTCACTTGAGGACCAATTTGCTAAGGGTAATTCAGACCCTCAAGAGGGAACTAAGAAGAAGCAAAGGCAGGATGATAAAAACCAATCTGCTCGTAGGTCAAGAGATAAAACTAATCCGGCTCCATCTCGTGGAGACCAAAATACAAAAGCAAGATGAGTAAATTTACTAAGAAAAACAAAGAGCATCTTGATTCAATGGTGATTGGCCAGGGTCATACCATTATGGCTGGGTATATCCCAGAATCAGTTGGAGCCCAGGCTTTCTCAGAGAATTATTACAAATGGAAGACTCCGACACCGGATACCATTGCTCAATTTGGATTTTGGGGAGGAGATATAGATTATAATACCTATTATCCAAACCTTGATAAATCAGAACTTACTCCAAAGGATGAAGAGTTCATTGAACCTATGTTCAGATTACTTTCTGAAACGATTGTATCTAAGAACTGGAATCCTACTGACTTTGGTCAGAATGGAGTACTTAAGGCTTCTATGAGAATGTTACTTGGACAAACAGTAAATTGCGACCATGAAACAAATATTGGTAATGCAATTGGAGCTGTATCTCAAGTAATGTGGCAGGAGTCTTATAAGGATGGAAGCTTTACTATACCTGCAGGTATCAACGGTATTTTGAAGATTGATGGTAAAGCTAACCCAAGAATTGCTAGAGGTATTCTCATGGAACCTCCTTCAATTCATAGTAACTCGGTAACAGTACAGTTTAAGTGGGATAAATCACACCCAGGAATGGAAGATGGTGAATTCTACCAGAAGCTTGGTACTTATGACTCTAAAGGTGAAATGGTTCGTAGAATAGTTACTGAGGTAGTTCGATATATGGAAACATCCCTGGTATCTCATGGAGCCGATTCTTTTGCTCAAAAGATTGGTGAAGATGGTAAAATCATTAATCCAACCTTTGCAAAAAGAACCTGGTCTTCTTATGAGGAATATCGGGATGACAAGTCCAAACAGTACTTCTTTACTGACTACAAAACAGACTTCAACTCATTCCAAGAAAAGGACAATACTCCCGATTCTTTTAATGATAATGGTACCCAAGAAAATCATAATCCTAATAAAGAAAATATGAACAAAGAATTGCAAGAATTTTTAGAAAAGCTTTTCGGAGATAACATGTTATCTCTGGCAGAAGGCAAAGAAATGACTCAGGAAGAAGTTATTTCTTGTATTCAAAGCTTGGTATCATCCAAAAACAGTCTTCAGACAACGGTAGATAATCTTACTACAGAGAAATCTTCTCTTACAGAACAGATTACCAACCTGAATGCAGAAGTTGCAAACTTGAAGGAAATGGCAACTGTAGGAAAGAATCATATTGCTTCTCTCCGTGAAAGTGCCGTTGCTACTTACAAGAAGCTGATGGGTGACAAAGCCGATGAAACTATTGTTACAATGTTGAATGCCGAAACTACTGGCATCGTTACTCTTATCTCCTTGACTAAGGATTATCAGAGTCGTCTGGAAGAAAAATTCCCAATGGTATGTGCAAGCTGTGGTTCTCACGATGTAAGCCGTGCTTCTTCTGTTGCAGAGAATGAAAATGAGGGTAAAACTGAAAAACCTGCAACTACTTCAAATGCAGAAGCCAAGTCTACTTCGGAAACCCTTGAAGACTTGTACAAGAAGAAATTCAAGTAATAATCGATAAATATCACTGTTATGACTAAAATCGTAAACAAAGACCAGCCAATGACGCTGTTTGGGGAAAAGACCCCAAGAGCGGTGATTTACAAAAGTGAATCACACAAATTGCACCAAGCTTTCTGTGTAAAAGGTGGTGAAACAATTTTGCAAGGTATGCCGGTAGCTCTTGGAGAAGACGGTTTAATTAAACCTTACACTGAATCTACTCAGGTATATATCGGAGTGGCAGTAACCGACAATGTAAATCCTGCTTACCAGGCACAGAACAAATTCCCAGTAGAGGTAACTGTTGCTGTAGAAGGTTACATGATTTGTAACTGGGTATCTAATGCTGCTGACTTAAAAGCAGGATATGTAGTTCCCTCTGGTGACTTGCTGAACGACAGATTTGTAAAAGCAAATCAGTCAACAGAGGCTACACCTTTCATTGCCATCATACCTGCAGATGAGGCAAACGAGGTAATTCAAGTACTTATTAAATAAGAGAAGAAGAAACATGGAAAAAGTTGATATTTCAAAATTGAAGAGAGAAGACTTCGCAAAAGAACTCCCTCAAATGGTACAGCAGTTGGATGCTTACCGTCAAGGTTCACAGAACAAGAAACCTGTGGACATCACATTAGGTGAACTTACCACTGGTAAATGGGGTATTACCCAAGATGAATTGTTCGAGAAGTTGGATATCAATCCGAAAATCGACACAATGGAAAACATCTTCACAATGCCTCAGCAAGATGTTCGTTGGATTGTTCCGGAAATCATTCGTTCTGCCATCACTCTTGGTATGCGCCAGGCTCCGTTCTATCCGGAGATTATTGCTTCTGACCAGTCAATCAGTGGTCTTAGCGCAATCATGCCGATGATTAACATGTCCGATGCTGCTCCTGCAAAGGTTAATGAAGCAGAAACTATCCCATTGGGAGATGTAAGCTTTGGACAGAAATCAGTAAGTCTCTTCAAAATTGGTAAGGGATTCAAACTTACTGATGAAGTTCGTAACTACGTATCTCTTGATGTATTGGCAATCTACCTTCGTGACTTCGGTGTTCAGCTCGGTTATGCAATGGATACTCTGGCAATGGATGTTGTTATCAACGGTAACAAACCCGATGGTTCAGAATCTGCTCCGGTTATCGGTGTATACGAAACTACGAATGGTATCACTTACAAAGATTTGCTGCATATCTGGGTAAGAGCTGCTCGTATGGGACGTAACTTTACTACTATGATTGGTGGTGAAGACCAAGCAATTGAAATGCTGAACTTGCCGGAATTCAAAGAACGTCATTCTGGTACAACTGAAGCTACACTGAATGTGAAGTCTCCTGTACCTAAGAATGCTAACTTTTACATTCACCCGGGTACACCCGACCAAGGCTTGCTGTTGATTGATACAACTGCTGCCTTGATTAAGCTGACTGCAAAACAGTTGATGCTTGAATCAGAAAGAATCGTATCAAATCAAACTCAGGCAATCTATGCTACTCTGACTACAGGCTTCTCTAAGATGTATCAGGATGCTGCATTGATTCTGTCTGCAAAGAAGGAGTTCACCAAGTTCGGATTCCCTGAATTCATGAACATTGACCCATATCTCTTGGTTAACCTTGAGTAATACTACACCTGGTTTATTTTACAAATAATTCCATTTCTCAATGGGGTAGGTTTTGCGAGGACCTACCCCTAATTTTAAACATCTAAAAACTTAGTAAAATTATGGATAACTATAAAGTAACTGTAGGTGCTAAAGCTTACAGCTTCCATGACCAATCTACAGGTATTACAATTTGTAGAGGAGAAGAAAAAGAATTGAGTGCTCGACAGTACAGAACTAAAAAGATTCAGATGGCTTTGAATTCAGGTCACCTGCGTTTGGTTCTTGATAAGAAAGCTGTCGACAAATACTCCAATGATGACATCGATAAGTTGGAAAAGAAACTGAATGCTCAGTTCGAAAAAGGTATGGAAATCAAAAAGATTGCCAAAGCCTATACTCTCGAAGAAGCAACCCTTATCGCTGCTCGTCACGAAATTGTTGCCGACAAAGGTGATACAGTTGAAACTCTGATTCAGGTTCTGTTGGAAGAGTTCGAAGAATCTAAAAAATAAGATACCATGGACAATCTAGACTTTGTAGCTATTGCGAATGGTCTGGAAGTTTCATTTAGAGTATTAACCAAAGTCCCAGCCAAGGCCATTTTTGACTGGGACTTTGGTGATGATAAGGGGTCCGTTTATGATGTTAAACAACCTACTTATACTTATGAAAAGTCCGGATTCTATACAGTAGCGTTGAACATAACGAACTCCGAAGGACTTAACTTAAATGCAACTAAAACCATAATTGTAAATACCGAGTCCAAAACTACATTAACCGATAGTATATATAACCTAATTAATTATTACATTCCTTCAGAAATCTCAGATGGTATGTCATCAGAAGAGAAAGCAATGTACATAACTAAATGGCAGTTATATATCCAACCGCTAGTAAATCATATTATCCCACTGGATAAATATAATGATGAGTTAATGTATGAAGCTCTAGAAAACCAACTAATTATGGAATTGGCAGCATGGGATTATCTCAATGTTAAGCTCCTTAATTTATTAACAAGTACAGGAGAATACCTAAGTCAACTTACTTCAACCAAAGAACAAGTTGGTGATGGTTCTTCTAAACCGGAACAAGCTCGAGGTGATAGAATCAAACAAATCACAACTGGGCCTACTGAAGTACAGTACTATGATACACTTGCCGATGCAACATCTTCCCTATGGAAAACATTTTCTCAAGCAATGCAACCTGGTGGTATCATAGACGAGTTAAGAAAAAACCTTTGTATGTTAGCTGGACGATTGGAAATCTACTTACCATTCTGTGACCAAGCAAGTCATGTAGTAGTTCCAAGAGTAGTAGACAGAAGAAGACCTGGATTAATAGATGGGCCAAACCCCAGCTCTCCAGTAAAACGTAATGGTAGAACCTTAATTAGAAAACGATGACCAAGACTCCTCATAGATTGGTTAAGAACCGGTCTTGGGATAGATACAAGAAGATTATAAATGATTTCTTGGATATAGATGCTGGTAGGCAAACTATAACTTGGGCAAAGAATGTAAATCAACTCCTAAGTCATGGAGAAGATGAAATCCCTAAATATTATAATATACCAATCGAGGCATTATGTTATTACAATGCCTTCAGAAACTGGCCTATTAATAAGGCAACAGTAACTGGAGAACTCGATGATGAGAATTTATCAATACTGGTTACTAAATCATATATAGAACAACTGGGACATTTAACTCCAGAAGGCTATTGGGATTTTAACTGGTCTGAAGATAGGTTCGTAATTAATGGTATTACTTATAAACCTTCTGGAGATACACAAGTTGCTCAGGCCAAGGATGAAGCATTAGTCTTCATGGTTATCCTAAAAAGGGACCGAGATACCAAAATACAATTCGTAGAATAAAATTGAAAAGTATATGGCAAAGATTTTAATGTTACGATGGAAACCAATTAATACCGGAAACGGTATTTGGTTTGATAGTAACCTGATTGTCTTGAACGGTACATCTGGAGTACATATTGAAAGTAAGAAAAGTAATTTAGACGTTACCACATTCCAGTCTATGACTGGAGGTAAGTTTGTTACTTGCTTTCAAGATTACTTTGGAGAAGTTTGGGATAAGATAATACCTCATCCGGGTATTGGCCAGGTGATAAAATTCCGTATCAATCAACTTCCAGATTATGCAATAATCAGAGGTGATATTGAAGACGGGGGAGACCCAGACCCAGAACATCCAGATATTCCAATGAATGCCTTCTGTGGAAAAGAAGGAGAACCATTCAGAGATAAGAATTCTGACTTCTTCTGTGGTAAGCAAGTAATCAATCCTTAAAATAATAACAATATGTACGTAAGTAAGTATTACACAAATGAAGAAATTGACCAAAGACTTTTACAAGGTTATTTCGATGACTTCGTAAAGGCTGGGTTTGCTGGAACTATTAATGAGTTCTGGGCATTCGTTCTTTCTATTGCCAATAAGGTAGATAAGAGAGAAGGATACGACTTATCTAAAAATGACTTCACAGATAAACTCAAAGAGAAACTGGAGGGCATTGAAGAAAGAGCAAACTACATCACTAAGCTTTCTCAGTTGGAGAATGATACTAAGTTCCAAACTGAAGAACAGGTAAGACAAGCTATCAGTGATTTGATTGATGGTGCCGATGATGCACTTGATACATTAAAGGAATTGGCAGAAGCATTGGGAAATGACCCCAACTTTGCTACTACAATTACCAACAAATTAACGGATTTACGTAATGCACTGACAGATGAAGTTAACCGAGCTAAGGAGGAGGAAGGGAAACTGAGTACCCAAATTAGTGAGGTTAACTCTAATTTCATTAAGGCAGTGGATTTACTTAAGGATAAAATCGACACTGCAGTTACTAACCTTATCAATAAGATAGATAAGATAGAAGCAAAAGTCGATAAGAATACTGCTGACATTGCAGACCTCAGAAATGAAACTACTGGTTCATTGGCAGAAGCTAAGGCATATGCTAAAGACTTGGTAGATAAAGAAGCTGAGCTTCGTAAAACGGCTGACGATGCTTTATCAGAAAGTATTCACCAACTGAATACATTGCATATCAATGATAAGGCAGAGCTCAAACAAGACATTGCTGCAGAAGCCCAATTGAGAGCAAATGCAGATGCAAACATTCAGTTGAAACTCACTGAAGAAATCACTAATCGTCAAACTGGTGATGCTGCCTTAGAAAGTAAACTTTCTGATGAGGTAGTAAATCGTAAAGCTGCCGATGAAACTCTTCAGAATTCAATTACCAAAGAGGTTGCTGACCGTACCAATGCAGATAATACCCTCCAGGTAAACATTGATAAAGAGGCTCAAGCTCGGGAATCTGCAGACCAGGTTCTTCAGACTAATATTGATTCTGAAGCTGCCACTCGTACTGCTCAGGACCAAATCTTAGACCAGAAGATATCTGCTTTGGGAGAAAAGGTAGATGGAGATAAGACTGATGTATTAGCTGCTATTGAAGCAGAGAAGGAAGCTCGTATTGCAGCAGATGCAGACCTCAATTCTAAGAAGGTAGATAAAAGAGAAGGTTATTCTTTAACTAAGAATGATTTTACCGACCTCTTACTTGCCAAATTGAATGGAATCGAGGAACATGCTAACTACATTACTCTTGTATCTCAATTGGCAAATGATGCTGGTTATCAAACAGAAGCCGAAGTAGAGGCAGCTATTGAAAAGATTATTGGTTCTGCACCAGAAGTACTTGATACTCTGGAAGAGATTGCTAAAGCATTAGGGGATGACCCCAACTTTGCTTCAACTATCACGAAGAAGTTGGCAGCAATCACAGAAAAGGTAAATCAAGAAATTGAAGACCGTACTGCTGCAGACACTACATTACAAGCCAATATTGATAAAGAGGTTGTAGAACGTAAGGAAGCTGATGCTGCTCTTAAGGAAGAACTTAAGGAGTATGTAGATAATTCTTCTGAAACCGGAAACACTGCTCTTCAAGTAGTTAAGGATAACTTGGCAAAAGAAATCCAAGACCGTAAAGATGCCGATACTACCCTGCAAGCAAATATTGATAAAGAAGCCTCAGATAGAAAGGATGCTGATAAAACCCATACTGATAATATTGCTGCTCTTACTCAGCGAGTTTCGGATTTGGCTTTATCAATCCAAGATGCTATCAATACGGTTAAGAATGAGTTAACTGCTCAGGTAAATGCCAATACTACGGCAATTGCTACTAACCAAGCAAATATCACAAAGAACTCTGAGGCAATTACTGCCATGAATAAAACTATTGCCGATAACTACAAGGAAGTTAAGGATATGGTTAATGAGGAAATTGTGGACCGTACCAATGGCGATAGTAATCTGAGTTCTCGTATTGATACAACTAATATTGCTCTTGGTACAGAAACAGCAGAACGTAAAGCAGCAGACCAAATTCTTCAAGTAAACCTGGATAAGGAAGTTGGAGACCGTAAGTCTGCAGATACTGCTCTTGAAACTAAAATTGAAGGTCAGATATCTAACTTAAGCCAACAGACTTCTTCAGAGATTACTCGGGTAGAGGGTAAGGTTACTCAAGAAGTTAAAGACCGGGAAGCTGCCGATAAAACTCTAAGCGATAGAATTGATTCCTTGGAAACAGGTTCTACTGCAGGTTTAAATGAAATCAAAGCAAAGGTAGATGCTAATACAGTAGCAATTACTACTGAGAAAGACCGAGCAACCGCTAGAGAGAATGCTATACAGGCCAATTTGGATACTGCAATAGCAAATCATAAAGACGAAGTAAACGGTTTATCTAAGGATATATCCGATGAAGCCAATACTCGTTTAGCTGGAGATACTGCTCTTCAGGTGAACATTGATAAAGAAGTTGCCGACCGTAAGAATGCAGATACCCTATTAGAAAATAAGATTGCTCAGGAAGTATCAGACCGTACAACGGCTATCCAGGCAATTGAATCTAAGAAGGTAGATAAGGTAGATGGTAAAGTACTTTCTTCAAATGACTTTACCGATATCCTTCTGATGAAATTAAATGGTATAGCTGAGCATGCTAACTATATCACAAAAGTTTCAGAACTTCTGAATGATTCAGGATTCCAAACAGAAGCCGAAGTAGAAGCTGCAATCCAGAAAATTATTGGTTCTGCTCCCAGTGTATTAGATACACTTGAAGAGATTGCTAAAGCTCTCGGTGATGACCCCAACTTCGCAACAACCATAACTCAGAAGTTAAATGAGTTAACTACGAAGATTGAGACAGAAACCGAAAAACGAGTTGAAGGTGATGAAGCTTTGGATACCAAGCTTACCACTCTGAGTACTACCTTAACCAAGACAGTGGAGGATTTAAGAACTTATGTTACTGAAACTCGTACTGAACTACTGGCAAGGGCAAATAACCAAGATGCTCTTATCAACCAGAACTCTGCCAATATTCAGAGAAACCTGGAATTAATCCAGGGTATTCAGAATAATATCTCTGGCTCTTATTTGGAAGTTAAGGCTTTACTTGAAACCGAAATTGCTGCTCGTAAAGCAGAAGATATTCGATTGGAAGCCAAGATTGATAAGAACTCTACTGATTTGGCAACTGAAGCAGAGGAAAGAAAGGCTGCTGATAAGGCTCTTCAAGAGGCTTTGGATGCTGAAGAAGCTGCAAGAATTGCTGCTGATGCTGCTTTAGGAGTTCGTATTGACACCGAGATTGCTGAAAGAAAGGCTGCTGATAAAACCTTACAAGGTAATATCGATGCAGAGGAGACTGCCCGTACCGAAGCTGATACTGCATTGGGTGCAAGGATAGATAAAGAAATCCAAGACCGTACCAATGTAGACAATGCTCTTGGTACTCGTATTGACGATGAGGAAGATGCAAGGGAAGCTGCTGATACTCAGTTACAAACGAACATCACTGCTGAGGAGACTGCTCGTAAAGCTGCCGATAAAACCTTGCAGGATAACATAGATGCAACCAATGCACATACCATTAATACTCATCGTTTGGATTCAAACCCAGTACTTAATGGTACCGATATTAAATTAGACGGTTATTCTGAAAATGAAGGCACTACTGTTGCAGACTTGGCAATCAAGGCTACAGATACTACCTCTCAGGCTTTCGGTAAAGTTCAAAAACGTATCAAGGTAGATAAGTCAGAAACTGATACTAAGATTAACAAAGTAAAAACGGCTGTTGGTCTTACAGACAGTTTGGGATTACCTGGACTTGATGATACTAATTACCTGGCTGGTTCAGAGAACCTTGTATCGGCAGTTAAAGCGTTGGATAATCAGATTAAGTCTTCTTCGGATGATGATGGTGCTGAGTTAGCTCGTATTGAAGCCAAAGTAGATAAAGAAGTTCGGGATAGAACTGCTGCTGATACGGCATTAAAGAATGAACTTAAGGGTAATATCAATACTGCTAAAACTGAGCTTCAAGGTAATATCGATGCAGAAGAAGCTGCTCGTATTGCAGCAGATGAGGCATTGGATACCAAGCTTACTACGGCAATCAATAAAGAAGTATCAGACCGTAAAGCTGCAGACACGGCTCTGAAAAAAGAACTCACAGCAGCAATCAATAAAGAGGTATCGGACCGTACAACAGCCGATAATACCTTAAATACCAAGATTGATAAAGAGATATCAGATAGAACTTCAGCTGATACTGCTTTGAAAACTGAACTCACTGAGGATATTGATGAGGTATTGGCTGCTCTGGATGCTTTCAAGGCAACTAAGGCTCAGGCTAATGGTTTGGCATCTCTGGATGAAAATGGTAAAGTACCTGCAGGTCAATTACCTTCTTATGTAGATGATGTAATCGATGTATATGCTACATATGATGTATCAGATACTAATGAGGTAACTAACATCAAATTGTATACTGATGCTGACCATACTACTGCAGTAGTTGGTGAAGCTGGCAAATCTTATAATGATATTACCCCAGACCATCCAGGATATCAATTCCGTTGGTCAGGTACTACTTGGGTACAGATTGTTTCTGGAGGTTTAATCATCGGTGAAATCACCGGTACTGCATTTGATGGTGCTAAAGGTAAAGCTCTTGAAGCTGTAGCTAATGGCTTGCCTATAAATTCTGTATCATCCCTGGTTAGATTCGAGGCTAATGGTAATAATGTAAACTTACTTTACGATTCAGCTTCTAAAGGTAAGGGTAATATTTATAAGGCTAATCCATCTTCTTCTATTAGCATACCAGCAGTTACTACTACTAAGGCAGGTGTTATGACTGCAGCCGATAAGGTTAAGCTTGATACTACCTTGCCTAAACAAATCTCAGATGAGGTTGCTGCAAGAACTGCTGCCGATGAGGCAATCAGAGGAGAATTGGCTGATGATATTGCTCAAGAGGTATTGGATAGAGATGCTGCCATAAAGGTTGCTAAGGATGCACTCCAGGCAAGTATCAATAAGGAAGTTACAGACCGTACCAAGGCAGATGCTACTCTGAAGACTACCCTGGAAAAAGCCATTGCAGATGCTAAGACAGAACTGGAAACAGCAGATGCTACTCTTCAAAGTAATATCACCAAAGAAGTCAATGACCGTAAGGGAGAGATTACTAGAGTAGAGAAATTAATCACTGATGAAGCTGCAACTAGAGCTCAGGCAGATATTGATGTAAATGAGAAGGTAGATTTACATATTGGTAACAAATCTAATCCTCATGGAGTAACCAAAGCTCAAGTAGGATTAGCCAAGGTTAATAATACATCGGATGCAGATAAACCTGTATCTACTGCTCAGGCTACTGCTATTGCAGATGCTAAGGCTGCAGGTACCAATGCTCAAACCAATCTTACTACTCACATGCAGAACATGAGTAATCCTCATGGAGTAACCAGAGACCAGTTGGGATTGGGTACTACTGCTGAGATTATCTTTAAGAAGGTATCTGCTCCTTCTGGTTTATGGAAAGAATCTGACAAAAGACTTAAGACTTTCATTAAACCATTGGAACATACTCTCGATGAAATCTGCTCTATACCTACGGATTCATTTATGATTCGAGGTAATCATGATATAGGTACAATTGCTCAGACAATCGAAAAACATTTCCCAGAATTAGTTTCTGAGAATGCGGTTAAACCCGAAACAGTTCCTAATCCTGAAGCCTTTGAAAAGGTAGAAAAGGATGGAGAAACCTATATCCTGGTTAAAGAGGTAGATTATTCTAAGATGTCGGTATTGGCAATCGAAGGTATCAAACTTCTGAAAGCTGAGATTGACGAATTAAGAGAAAAACTTTTGTTCACAAACTTAGATTAATATGGGTGAGATAGCAACATGGAGTGCTGTCAAAACTAAAGTAGGCCTTGGTAAGGATTCAAACGAATGCCCTACCAAGGCTGAATTGTTGGCACTCTCTCCTACAGGAACGGGAGAAAATTACGTTGGCTTGGAAATATCCAATGCCAGTTCCTATGGAAACAATGAAACCGTACAACTTTCTGATATTCATAAGGTAACCTATAGATATGCTTTTACTATAGTAAACCCAGTTTTAAACTTCCCAGCTTTGGGAGGGTATCCTACTCCTCAGGGGTTTGGTGTAGATACTTTTAAACAAAAACAGATAGATGGAGTAGCTATCGGAGATACCATTTTTGTGAGTTATACCAAATCTGCTTATCCGGACTGGATTGTTTATGATGAAGGTTATAAAGCTTCAGAAAATACAACTCTAAATCAACGTTCTGCAAGTTTAACCCTTACTCAGAATCAGTCAGGTAAACAGATAACAGTTCAATTTACTCAGGATGCAGGAGTTGAAACTTGGGAATATACTTTTACAAGTAAGAATAATTCATTAGTATTTAATGCTATAGGTGGTAAAGGTACACCTACGGAATTAACTATTACTTCGAATAAGCAAAAGTATATAAATGGTAAAGCTGTGGGTAGTCCAGTAAATGTTGATTATTCAAGGCCTAGTTTACCATCATGGCTTTCAGTAGAGAGTGGGTATTACGAAGCTTTAGAAAATAAGTCTGAAGGTTCTCGTTCTTATACTGATACTCTTACTCAGGCAGAATCCGGTAAGAAACTAACACCAGTTTTGTCTCAGGCAGCTGGTGTAAAAACCTATGGTACACCAACAGTATATCTGGGAAACATTACAGATATCCCTGCATCAGGAGGAACTGCAGCTACACCTACTTATACCTATTCTCAACTTTGGGGATGGAATGGTAAAACCAATGATGGTGGTACTATAAGTTCTGGAGCTTCAGTAGTATGGTCCGAAAACATATCGGGTTCTAATCTTGGTACAACTGCAAAGGCAAGAACTAAGTTGGGAAGCCGTACATTAACCGTTACTCTTAATGGTAAATCTGGTAGTGCCCCAATCGATGTATACCAAGCAGAGAATAAGATAACCAATGTAACTCAGGGTGCATGGGTAGTTTCTATTTCGGCAAACCCAAGTACATTTACTGAGCAAGGTGGTACATCACGAATCTCTGCAAGTGCAAGGGCAAGTAGAACTAACCATTGGTCTTCAGGTGCAACTAATGCAGCATCCGATGCTACTGGTACTCCAACGTTAAGTATACCTACTGCAGTAACCGGATTCAGTTTATCAGGTACTACTTTGACTGTTGCAGAAAACACAACTGCAAATCAAAGAAGCGTAGTAGTAAGGGCAACTATGGATACCGTTTATAAAGAAGTTACGGTAACTCAAAGTGCATACTTAGTAGAATGGAGATATACATTAACTACTTCTACTCCAACGTTAAACTTTGATGCCTTAGGTACAACCAAATCTGGGACAATTAGTAGTTATCGTGAAAAATATATTAATGGTTCTTTAGTAGAAGGTTCACCTGAAGGTGTTAATATCCAAGTTAAATCTACTTCTGCTGAAATACAAAGTGCTACTGCTGCTGTGGCTATTACCATGAAAGAGAATACCACAACCCAAGCAAGAACTGGTACTGTAGTGTATGAGCAGGTGGGTTCAGGCAAAACCGTAACCATTACTTGTAGTCAGGCAGCAGGTACAGTGGCCATTAGAGAAGAGTTGGTTATTAAAGAGAGTTTCCCTACAGCGCCAAATATTGGAGGAACTGTTAAAGCTTTAGTAAGGTCTGGTTATTGGGACGTGGTAAATGGTAAAGATACAACTTGGCATGATGATACTCCTACTGTAAAAACTAAACCTAGTTTTGTAAGTAGTACTAGTGTAACTTATGAACTTGGTGTGGGATATCGTATAAGTGCTACTATGCCAGAGAATACTTCTGAATCCCAACTTAGTGGTAGTTTAAACTTAGAGTACGGTAGTAAAACTCTAAGTTTAGGTGTAAAACAAGCAGGTGCTAGTGTTGCTTGGTCTTATGAACTAAAGGTAAATAACGGTACTCAAGATTTAAATCGACAAGTGCCTGCTAAGCCTAGTGGTACTTACTCTTTTACCATAAGTAGTAAAAGGTATAAGATTGTTAACGGTTCTGTTACAAGTCAAAGTGAAGATACTACTTGGACTACGTCCATACCGGGTTCTCCAAGTTGGATTCATGTAGAAGAGCAATCTAATACACTCATAGTAACCGTAGATGAGAATACAACTACTAGTCAAAGAAGTGCAGATATCGTTATATTTCAAACTGGTAGTAGTGATACTTCGATAACTTTGACAGTTGAACAACAAGCTGCAAGTATTACTACTAGGGATTATATCAATTATGTAGAACCAATTCCAGATGGAATGTTTTCGGCTTTAGCTCAGAGTATAACTGTTACACTTCAATCTTATAGGGAAACCTTAATCAATGGTAAAGTAACGAGTAAAGTTGCTGTTCAACCTGATTTTGATTTGGATTCTACCGTTACCGATTGGGCTTCTGTAGATTTAATTGGTGGTAATCCTACCAATTATGAATATGATTTTGAGGTTTCTGTAAAAGCAAATACTACTAATCAAACTCGATCTGGTAGTGTAATGTTTTATAATGGTACTGCTGAAGTAGAAAATGGTTGGGCATTTACCCAAGATGCTGCAACAATCTCTACACGGTATGAAATATCTTGGACTGCAAACTATAGTAATGGTACAGTAGAAGAAAACGTAACAGAAGTTGAATTAGAAGGTACTACGGGTATGGAAAATTCTGTAAGAATGGATTTACACATACTAGAATATACTTCTATTAATGGAGTAGAAGGTACTCCTACTTCTTGGGATTCTAGACCCATAGCTGAAAATAACTCGGCAATAGCTTCACCAAGTGGTCAGGTATCTGCTACTCTACAATTGGATTCTGAAAATGCTTTTATAGGTATTACTAATTCTGTACGGAACTTAGCCGAATACCCTCGTACTCATACCATAACTTTATATAATCCTAAAGTTGTAATTAACGGTAAAGAGGTAGGAACAGTACCTACCATTACCTTATTGGTAAATCCAGTACCTTATACTAAAGTTTTTGAATTCGGTTGGAAACAAGAAGGAAGTACCATTACTAATATTACTCTAGATGGCGATATATACGGTAGTAGTGCTGGTAGTAGGGATATTATTTCTTATGTAAGTCTACGAAGGAATAACGTAGAGTTTGCTAAGAAGTATATTAAGCCTACATTCATACCACCTTCTGAAGATTGGTTGCAAGTTATTGATAACGGACAGAACTCAGATAACTCTTATAACTGGGCTTTCAGGGCACTAACCAATAACGAAGGGGATTCTGCAAGAAACCAGCAAGTTAGGTTTGAACAGCCTGGTAACGGTAATCAAGCTTTATATGCCTATGTTAGCCAAGACCCCATGGGTGAAGGTTATTTAGGGGGAAGGGTAAATAATAATGGACCTAGAACAATTAGATTAAGTACCGTAAAAGATGAAAATTGGATTGGTAATACTGATATACAGTCAGGTAATTTTTATGGCTTAGGTACTTTAGCTCAAGATGCCATTACTATTGAAGCTCATATATCTGTAGCAGGTACGGATGGTAGTGCTTATACTCAACAAGTAGAATTAAGTAACTTAAGATTTAGTGAAAGCGGTAGACCTGTAACTATCAGTAATGACCCAAATCAAACTACTGATTACGAATATCACTGGGAATTATATCCTTATGCTGATGTTCCTGCTGGTTTTACAGTAAATATCAGTATGTTATCAAGTGATGGGGATAATGATGATGGTATTCGTTTAGATATAATAAAAAAGAATACTGCTGCTTTTCCTATAGGAACCCTAATTGGTACTTTAACTTTAACTCCTAAAGATCCGACTAAGTTACCAATCATTACTAGTAGTGTATATCATGGATATTTTAACTTTAACTCCTAAAGATCCGACTAAGTTACCAATCATTATTTGTGGTGTATATCATACCATTGAAGGTATGTTAACTCCTCAACAACAACCAGCTCCAGCTTATAAGCAAGAAGAATTTGAAGCTTTTAAAACTGAGGTAGCAGAGAAGTTATCCATGCAACAAGATATTCTTATGAAGATTGCCAGTGAGTTGGGATTAAATAAAAATAACAATGCCAAGCAAAAAGGTTAACATAAACCTCTCGAATAATCTATGTGATATTCAGATTTATGTAGACCCCGTTAAACAACGTCAGGCTGAGAGGTTGATTGCTAAAACTCCCAGTATTATGAAACTCGGTTATGAGTTAGGTACTAGGAAGTTTGGTAATCAACTTCTTCGTATAGTAAGACGTAGTTTAAATAATGGTCTACCTCCACCGGGTTCCAAAGTTTCTTGGCCTCCTCATGCTACTGCTACACTTAAGAAGTATGGAGCACATACCCTATTAAATCTTACTGGTCAATATGCAAGGTCAGTTACTATGGTAACTCAGAAAGACAGAACCTTTGTTGGTCTTCCTCCAGGATTAAGGAAGATAACATACTCTGGTAGAACTTCTCGAAAAACTCTTAATCAAATTGCTATCATGTTGGAATACGGTAGTAGAGATGGTAATCTTCCACCTCGTCCTTTATGGAAACCTGCTTTTGAGGCAGCCGGTGGAAACGTAGTTTTAGAGAAAGAGATACGAAATCAATTAAGAAAAGAACTCAGAAAATATACAAAGTAATGGCAGATTTTGAAGCAGATAAAACATCTGGTACTGGTCCTGCACTTGTAATGGTACATCCGTTAAAAGTGAATGATACAGAAGCAGATAAGAAAGCCATCCTTACCATTACAGTTAATGGAGTACCTAAGACTGTAAATCTTATTCAAAAGAAAGGCAGCCTTAACTACGAATACAAATTAGAAGTAGATAAGGAAGCCATAAACATATTGGGTAAGGGTGGCTCTGATACTTTGGCAATCACTTCTCAACGTAGGGAAATGATTAATGGTACACCCCAAGGAGATTGGGAAAATGTAGAAGTTACGGCAGAATTCCTAGAGGAACCTCCATTTACTGCTGGACTAAGATTTACTGATAATGAAGAAAAGACTCTAGAGGTATCCATTACTTCTAAGAATCATACGGAACAGCTTCTCAGTGGAACTCTGACTATCAAGCAAGTTGGTGGTCTAACTAAAACAGTAACTGTAACCCAGGCTGCAGGAGAAGTAACTTATAAGCATTGGGTAGAACCGGCCGGCGTTAGTATAGGTATACCCAAGGACCAGGTTTTAAATGCCTATGAAGGCTCAGCTGGTTTTAGTATTACTGGGTACAGAGGTAAATTGATAGAGGGTGAACAAGTATCCCAAGAGGTTATGGCTTTTAAAATACCAACTGTATCTCAAACTCAACAAGCTGTAGATACTAACTCCGGTACTAAACTATACTATTGGATTACCGACTACGGTAATATAGCTAATTCAGCACAGGCTACTTTCTCAGCAACTGCCCGAGGAAGAAAAGATGCAGGAGCTATGTTTGGTAGTACTTCAGGAGGTTGGGAATGTATATTTACCGATGGTGGTACATACCAGTTTAATGTAATATTAATACCTCAATTAGTATAATATGGTAAATACAGAAGAAATCGTAGAAAGAACCTTTTATATTTGCCTATTACAAACAGCACTTAAGAAAGGTTTAACTCTTAACCCTGAAGACTACTTACCATTATCACAAGAGAATGAAAAAAGGTTTCAAGCAGATAAGGATGCTATGCCTAAATTCATTCCCATATACGGTATAGGTAACAATCAGGTTAAGGGTGCAAAGACATGCCCTAGAATTACCATTGAACTACAAGGGTTCTATAACGGTGATATAGGTGTGAACAAATATATCATTGGTGATAAACTAGAGGGTGGAAATTACCAAGCATCCGAATTTCCTTATGAAACGAAGGATATAACTCTAGATATTCACCTGGTATCTAATACTCAAACCGATATGAGGTTACTTCATAGTATTATGTATGAAGCATTACCTTCTCGAGGATACGTAAGACCTTATTATAATAACTTAGAAGAATGGGAAGATGGTCGGGTAGCACCAACAGGAAACCTATTTATCGAAATAGGTAATTACTATGACCACCCAGATGAGAGTCATGGTCTACTTGAAAAAGTATATCAGTACACTTGTAAGGATGGGATTTTACCCGAGAAGCTTGCTGAAGAAGGTGAACTTGTACCAATTCAAGACATCTCAGTATTGATTGGACTAACCGAAAAGCAAGAATCAGATTTACTTAACCTTAACGTAAAATAGCTCAATACTAGAGGGTATTAAATAAATGAGTAATTAACTTAATTAGTATAAATATGCCTAATTCACCATCTGTAAATTTCGAGTTTAAGAACGAGAACGTTCTTCAAACTACTCCTATGTTAGGAGTTTCATGTGTATTGGCTAGAACTACTAAAGGTCCATATGATGACCCATCAGAACTTATCCAATCTTTCTCTCAATTCCAAAGAGTCTTTGGTTCTGAGATAGTACCAGATGGTTCTGTATCAAACATCGAAAAGGCTTTCAATGGTGGTTCTAAGCTTCGTATTATTCGTGTACTTGGTAAGGGTGCAACCAAAGGTGTAGTATCTGCTGCAACAAGACCTAAAGCTGCATCTGCTCCTAAGGCTGCTGAAGACGGTTCTCCGGTAGTAGCTTCTGCAACTCCAGAGGAACCCACGGCTTCTACTCTTTTCAAGTTTACTTCTGGTTCAGTTGCTGTTGGCTTTGGTTTGGTAACTAAAGGATATGGAGACCCAGTTGGTAGTGCTGAAACTTTCTCTGTGAATATTTACAAACAGGCTAACACGGTTTACTATCAAGTAATTAGTGCTAATGGCCAGGTACTTGAACAAGGTCCAGTAGTAACCTATAAAACTGCAGATGATAACAATGATACTTCTGTAGATTACCTTGCTCTGAGTGCATTTGCAAAGAACTCAGAATATATCGTTCCGGTATTAACTGAAAAGACAGAGAACATCAAATCTTGGAACAACTTCATCAAATGGTTAACTGATGATGTAGATGGGACAAGAAACCCAATTGATATTAAACTCAATGGTGCTGCTATCCCTGCCGATGGAGTAAAATTGAATGGTACAATTGGTAGTGCCGGTAGTACTCCTACGGCAGACGAATGGATTGCTTCTCTGGAATTCGTTAAGGATTATGTAGATGTATATCAAATCTTCTGTTCACACATTGACCAACATCTTGAAGCATTCGCCGATGTACTTAAAGTACACAAGGCTGCAGTAGATATGGTTAAAGAACTGCAAGAATATACCTACTACATTGAAGTACCAAAATATACTACTCACTATACTCGGGGTGACCAACCAAGAGACTTGAAATCAATCATCACTTGGATTCAGACTTGCCTTGGTACTGTAGGTAACAGTAAGTATGTTGCTTACTTTGGTGGTGGTATTAAATACTATAATGCCGACGGTAACTTGGTAGATTCAGATGTTCTTGGTACCATTGCAGGATTAGGAGATGCTTCTGCTTCTCAGTTTGGACCTTGGAAATCATTTGCTGGTATGAATCGGGGCATTATCTATGATGGTAATGGTCCAGTATGCCCAAATTATGGTTCTCCTTCAAGAACTAAGGAACTCAATGAGTTAGCACAGAATTATGCAAATATAATCTGTATCAAAGATGTTCCTAACCAAGGTAAACAAACTTTGCTGTGGCATTGTTTTTCTTCTCAGGTAAAACAGGATTCAGAAAGATTCCTTGCAATTGTAAGATTGAATCTGTATCTCAAAAAGAATCTTAGACCTATTCTAGAAAAGTATTTGGAAGAACCAAATATCTGGAACACTTGGAATAAGATTTATCTAGAAGTTAAACCAATGCTGGATAACTTGGTAGATGAAGATGCCATGTCTGAATACACCTGGATGGGTGACCAAGACGCTAACTCGTACAATGACTTATCGGTTAACAATGAAGCCGATGTTCGTCAAGGTAAATACAAAGCAATCCTGAAATTCAAGGATATCGTTCCGATGCAAGAAATCACTATGGGCATCTATATTGACCAGGCATCCAAGTCCGTATCTGTTCAGGACGTTAACGAATAAAATTAAGAAAACATGGGAGCAAAAGTAAAGAATCCAAGAAAGAAATTCCTTTGGAGTATCACATTCCCTAAGCACCCAATCAATACTTATCTGTTCCAAACTTGTACTTTGCCAGATGTAGAGATTGACCAGGTTGCTCATGGAGACGTTAACCGGGACGTTAAAACTGCCGGTAGAGTTACTGTAGGTAACTTAGTAGTAGGTAAACTTTTAACTACTGCAGGTTCAGATACATGGCTTCATGATTGGCTATATTCTTGCCAAGATATGATTGCTGGTGGAGGTTTGGTACCAAGCCAATACTGGGAAAATGTAATCGTAAATGAACTTGCTGAAGATGGAGTTTCCGTACTTAACACCCACCTCTTCGAAGAGGTATGGCCATGTAAGATTACAGGATTAGACCTGGACAGAATGGCTTCAGAAAACACTATCGAAAGTATCGAATTCTCAGTAGGTACTGTAGATAAGTATTAAAAACGCTTAGTCTATTTTCACTAAGATTTTTAGGTGGGAGGGGTGGGATTCCTAGAAAGGGCTCACCCCTTTCTTGTTGTTACAGCGAACACTATGAACTAAAGTATAACCAAATAACTTATTTAACATGGAATTAAATTGTAGAACACATGAGTTCATAACCCCAGCAGGTTATAAATACTCAATCAGGGAACAGAATGGTGCAGATGAGGATATCTTATCTAACCCAATGGATGTAAGAAACCTTATGAACCTTACTAAGTTCATTCAGGCAATCGTAGTAGATACAGACTTTACTCCTACTCGTAGATTAACAGTAGAGGATGCAGACCGTATTCCCTTGAATGATCGTTACTGTATCTTATTCCAATCAAGAATCTTCTCACTTGGTGATGAAGTAGAATTTGAATATGATTGGGGCCAAGAAGGCGGTAAACAAGTTTATGGTCAATCATTAAGCGAAATGCTTTTTGAAAACTACGGAACTCTACCTTCAGAAAAAGAATTGGCAGAGAAACCTAATGCTATCCCCTATTATCCTGAACAAGGTAAACTTACCGATTATGAAGTAACTCTTTCTTCAGGCAAGGTAGTTAAATTCGATTTACTTACAGGTGCAGGAGAAAGGATGTTGGTTACTTTGCCGGTAGAAAAACAAACTCGTAATGCTGCATTAATTGCAAGGAACCTACATCTTCAAATTGATGGTAAATGGGAAAAGGTAGAAAGCTTCCATTTATTCTCAGTAAGAGACATTGCAGAGATTCGTAAAACAATATTTGAATATGACCCAGTCTTCGATGGTAACACAGATGTAGAACATCCAAGTATACCTGGAAGAATTGATAAATATCCTATAATGCTTTCACCGACTTTTTTCTACCTGACGGAAGCGTAGACCATCCAGGTACATTCACTTATATATGTAGAGCTGAGATAGCCATTGACTATCTCAGCTTTTTGCGTCTTCCGTATCGAGAAAGGAAAAGATTTAAGGATATAGCCGATGAGTATTATGAAAACTTAAAAAAGAAAACTAGAAAATGATAGACAGAAGAAGCTTAGTCGAGGTCGGTGTTGCAATGGTATTAAGAGACCGATTCTCTAATGAGGCTGGCAGAATATCGAACTCATTTAGAACAATGATGAACGATATGAATACCTGGAATCGAGGTATTCAAATGTCAACTTCTAATGCTTTTGAGTTTGGAAAAGAATTGGTTGGAGGTATGGCAAGGGCCTACCAATATTCTGCAGGAGTATACGACCAAGTATTCTTAGCTTCTAAAATGTCTGGAGCTAATGCTGCTCAACAGGCAAGGCTAATGCAAGTAGCCAAAGAAGTCAATGAGGTAACTCCTCTTACTGCTGCAGATATTGCATCAGGCGAAAGGTACTTGGCAATGGCTGGTAACAATGTAGAGCAAATCGAAAGAATGATTGGCCCTGCAGCTAAGCTGGCTTCTATCTTCAGTATGCCTCTTGGTCAGAAAGGTGGAGTTGCTGACTTGATGACTAACATCATGCAGACCTTTAATATACCTTCACAGAATGCTACTCAGGTAGTAGACCAATTGGCAACTGCAGTAACCTCTGCAAATATTTCTCTAACAGACCTTGCCCAATCTTTCCAATATTCAGGAGCAGAATTTAGAAATGCCAAAATCAGTATGGGTGATGCAGCTGCAGCCATTGGAGTACTTGGTAATCAAGGTATCCAAGCTTCATCAGCTGGTACTGCATTAGCAAACATGATGCGCTATTTAACACTTTCCGTAACCGGGCAGAAAAAGGGAGGTGGTGAGATGCTAAAATCTTTAGGCATTGACCCAAAAACTCTAGTAGATGCCTCGGGTAATCTTTTGAGATTAGATAAGATTATATCTATATTGGGAGATAAACTTAGAGGTAAACGAGGAATAGATATCTCCTCTGCTCTGTTTAATATCTTTGGAGTTCGTGGTACAAGAGCTGCCTCAGCTTTACTTCAGGATTACTGGACTGGAGCTAATAAGCTTACTGAACTTATGGATAAGGTTGCAGGTGCAAGTGGTACAGTAGAAAATTTAACTCAAGAAAGATTACAAACTCCTGCAGGTATTATCGAACAGTTTAAATCAAACTGGGAGAACTTTATTGTAACTGCAGGTTCTACACTTGCTGAAGTCTTTAGCCCAGTACTTAAATTGGGTTCTGGTATCCTAAAGATTATTAACAGTATACAAGAAACTTGGGCAGGTAAGTTCTTGGTAAAGGTAGTTGCAACTGGAGCAGTAGTAGGTACTCTATATCAGGGATTTAAGTTTATTCAGGGTACTATCAAGATGATTAGTACCTTCCAGGCTTTAGCTACTTCAGAAACTAATGGTATGGCAGAAGGTATGGTAAGAACTAATGTTCAAGCTTCAATCCTTGAAGGTCACATGAGAAATATCTCAGCAATGATGATGAGAATGACTGCTATGCAAATGGCTCCAGGTAAATTCTTTGCATTGCCCATGGGAGGTGCTATAGGTAAAACCAAGAAAGGTACTGTAGTAGCAAGAGATGCAAGAGGAAGATTTACTTCAATGAGTACACTTGCAGGTATGGGAGTTGGTACAGCAATAGGTTCTAATGTAACTAAAACTGCAGGCCAACAGATTGCTAAGAAAGGTGCTATGGGATTTGGTGCTAGATTACTTGGTGGTAGACTTTTAGGATTCTTAGGTGGGCCTTGGGGACTACTAGCTTCTATAGCTATCCCTGCATTGATAGAAGTAATCGGTGGTCTTACAAGTTCTGTAGATAATAACACTGCTGCATTAAACTCAGAAGAAACCAAAGCTTCTATTCAAGACAGAAACCAACAAGCATTTATTGATGCAGTTAGAGGTGCAATCAGAGATGGATTCAAGGATTCAAGAATTAATATATCAGTAGATGGAAACGAAGCTGGAGACTTTGCTCCTGGTGGTCAACAGGATTTTACTGGTATATCTTTAGGATTAAACTAAACAATCATGGCAAGAATATTAAATCAAATAGCAGGTGGGGTTGTTGAAAAATACAATGACCTCACCAGAGATTCTGCAGGAGTTCTTACTGGTCCTCTGAATAAGCTTTGGAGAGCAAGAATTTATCTCAATAGAGCAACTTCTACATTGCCTAAAGATACTGCAGATAAAGGGAAGGTATATGACCCTAATAACCCATTTGGACCAAGAGCTAGTTCAAAGAATCCTAAGTTAAACCAAAGGATTCAGAATCAATATCGAATGGAATTAAAACATCAAGTAGAAGGTGGAGTTCCATTCGGATATGAAGAAATGGACCCAGCTAAAGGTCAGAGTGTTACAAAGAATAAAGAACTTTTCTTAGTAATGCCTGAGGTAAGAAGTATGAATCAAGTAGTGATTTATAATCTTACTGCTAGCCCATATCAATATATCACTCTTCAGAATAGACCACCTTCAATTGATTTTCGAGGAGAAACTACTTGGGCAACGATTAAATCTATGGGACGTAATACTCCTATGTATCACTTTACGGGTAGTGAGGATATAATTCAATTCAATGTATCTTGGTTCTGTAATGACCCTGATAATCCAAAAGAGGTAATTACTAAATGCCGACTATTGGAAATGTGGACTAAGGCAAACGCTTATCAGGCAAGTCCTCCGATTCTAAAAATCGAATGGGGCAGTTCTGGTATATTTGATAATCATCAATACATTCTTACATCTGCAACTTATACTCTGAATAACTTTAGGAATGCCTCAAGGACCAGAGTAGCAGGTAAGTCAAGTACAATCGAGGATTTAAAGTTATTGCCTGCAGCTGCAACTCAGGAATTAATCTTCAAAAGAGTAAGTGCTTATAACTTATCTTATCAGGATATTGTAACTGAAGAAGACTTAAAGAATACGAAAGGGATACAGATATGATAGACTTAAATCAATACATGACAGGAGCAAGTCCTTATGATGGAGCTATTGCTCTTAAGTATGATGAAGGAGATTATTCTTTAGAGGTAACTCCTCCTAATGTTCCTTATACAGATAACGATAAACAACATACTGTATTGGATGGAGAAACTATACAGAATATTGCCTATCGTTACTATGGTGACTCTGGTAAGTGGTATCTGATTGCCGAAGCTAATAATATCTTGAACCCTTTTCAAGAATTAGAACCTTATCAAATTTTAAGAATACCAATGTATGGCTGAAATTAGAAAACCTAACCAACCAATACTTTATAATGGAACAGCAACACCTTATATGGCTCTGTTCAATTCTGGAGGTATGCCTATAATGAATCCCATTACTGGCATACCTCTTGGCGCTTATATAAGTAATTGGAGCTACAAATATGATGAGGAGAAAGAGAACTTAGCTACCATTACATTTGATACTGGAGACCCAGATACGGTAGATATCGAAGACCTCCAGGAAAGCTCGATTATTTATCTTCAGTGGGGATACATATACCCTGATGGTCAATTTATCTCTAGCCCAGTACGCAGTATTAAGGTTAGAGATTTGGATTGTGTATTCGATTCCACTGGCACTCATGTGACGATTAAGTGTATAGATACAGTTGGAGATTTAAGATTCCAACCACCTTACACTCATTCAGATTTATCGGAATACAGTTTATCCAACTTTTTGGATAATGGATGTAACAATGATATAGGCGTAATCATAGAAATATTTCAGTAATGGCTAAACAAGTAATAAGTAATAAAGTTTACGAGTCACTACAGGTCCCGACAGAACAAAGTCGAACTACTACTGGAAAGATACTTTACGCTAACCGGTTTAGTGGAGTAGCTCAAGTAGCTATGCCCAGTGATTTAAAATCCTTGATAGATAGTGACTTGGGATTAATAGGAAATAACATCTTGGTTCAATTAGAACAAAAGATGAAAGGATATGCAAATGGTCCTTGGTATATTGATTCTCGCGATGGTGTAATATACATACACAATCGTAAGTTTACTCAAGAACCCGAATATACTTATATATACCAACAAGAAAATGGTGAGGTACTTAGAGTATCTTTCACTATGCAAAAGATAACTAAAAGGGTAAAAGCTCAATTAACTCAGACCATAGACCCTGAAGATAAGGGTTTAATTGTAGGTTCTACAGATACTACAGAACCTGAAAGAGAGAAGGAAGAGATATCTTTATTCAAATCTCCTCAAGATAATACTGAAGTAGTACCTCCATGGGATTATAAAACTGGGCAGAATTTTGGGTTGGGACATCCTCATCCCATTACTGTATCCCCAGAAATAATAGCTAGTCATAAACAGTATGAAGCTAAAGTAAAAAAAGCTAGTTCTGCAATAAAAGAGTACGGTTCTCAGAAACCTTACGTTGCATATAATGCAGGTAAACAAGAAGCATTGGATAACTTAAGTACTGAGCAATATCGTGAGGCAATTAATACTGCTGTAAATAATCTACCGAATGATAAGAAAAGGGTTATTCAAGAAATCTTAAAGAACTCTAAGAACGGTAAAGAGTTAGAAAGTAATCTTAGGCAATTATTAGAAAACGAAAGATACCTATTTACTGGAGAATATAAAATGGAATACCTTGCAGAAGAATGGGTAGACCCAAGAGAATATGACCCAGAAGGCATGACTCCTCTTCATATGATTGACCTTAGAGATACTCAGGGTAATAAGTATAGAATAGCTTCAGCTAATGAGCAATCTCAGAGAGGTATATCTGCTTTAGAAAAAGACCCCTGTATTATGGTATATCCTGATACCTATGAATTAAAATACTCTGGTGATGGAGTTACTACTCCTACGATGACTAGAAAGGTTAAAGCCAGGGTTAAGATACGAAGAATGAAGAAGGTACCTTTCTTAGTACCCATTTATAAATTGTATCATAATCTTTTTGGCCGATATGGTGGAGCAGATAAGGTTACTTGGGCAATGAATGCTAATGCTAATGGTGGCCTTAAGATATCCGAAAGAAAATTAGTATGTCAGATGACTGTAGTCGGTAGACCTTCATTACAATCTTCTCAAGTAATATACTTGGATAATGTTGGAAAAAGGTGGTCAGGTTTTTGGTATATTAAATCTGTACAACATTCAATGGATGCTGGTCAAGGTTATCTTTGTACTCTTGATTTGATTAAGAACAATGCAAGAGATGGACAAACTACATCTATGACTCAACTTAGTACTCAGGATATTGTAAGTAATGATGCTAAGGGTTCTGCTAAAACTGATTTTGGTAAGAACAAAAAGAATACTGCTAATGCTTCTGATATTGTACATGATTTTACCTATAATGAAGTAGTATACTTTGTAGAAAGGTTTATGGATGATAAGGGTAGAATTATTGATAAGAAAGGTGCAGGAGAGTTCTTACAGAATAAGTTCTATTATGACGAGATAAATGCTAAAGACCCAAAAGCTCTTGCTGCAGGTACCGTTCGTACAGAAGGCACAGTAGTAACTTCCAACGGTACTGCACTCTATGGTAAAACTAATGTCATAAAGGCAGACCAATCAAAGGTTACTCCTTCTATGAAAGAAAGGTATAACTTCGATGAGTTTAATTGGGCAATGAAAGCTTATGAACGATATAAATCCAACAAGAAATAATGTACTCAACAGCTAGATTACTAACAGAAGAGGGTATCGAAGGTTTAGGTAGATACTACTCTATCTACCGGGGCATAGTGGTAGATAATAATGATACGGAGAAACATATGAACCGTATTAAAGTATGCTGTCCTGAAGTCATGGGTGGAATCATTACATGGGCTTTTCCTAAAGGCCAACATGGTTCTATCAATAACGGATTCAAGTACTTAGCTCCTAAAGTTGGAGATATAGTATTTGTTACATTCGAATTTGGAGACCCAACTAAACCTCTATGGGAATATCATGGTTGGGGATTACAACAAGTACCAGACCCCTTGGATGGTCCCAATAAAATGGGAATCATTACTCCAGAAGGAAATTTAATGGTACTAGATGATGATAATGGAAAGCTAACTGTTTATATAAATGGTGATGTAGGCCTTGCTGCTAGAGGGAACATTTCTATTCAAGCACAAGGTGATGTAAGCGTAGGTTCTGGAGATACAGTAATCTTAAATAAGGGGGAGAATCAAGGAGTAGTTAATATTAAAGAACTAACCGAGAAACTCAATAACACCATTAAAGAACTAGAAACTCTAAGAGCTTTATTCAATTCTCATGTACACTCAGGTGTAACTACTGGACCAGGTTCTTCAGGTCCTACCGTAACTCAAGCAAGTCAACCGTTCTCTACTTTCAAACAAGAAGATTATGAGGACACTAAATGTATACACTAATGGATAACTATCTTACTAACATCGTTGGAAAGGGTATGATATTCCCCATTCAACTTACGAGAAATGAAAAGGGTGAAACCGGTTGGTATCCCGTTAATGGTGATATGGCTTTGGTAAGAAATAATATAAGCTCTATAATGTATTATTTAATAGGACAACGATTTCGACAGGAAAACTTTGGGAATCGCCTATGGGAATGTATAGAGGAGCCAAATACACAAGCCCTAAGTTTTATTATTAAAGAGTTTATTAAAAGCTCAATTGGTGCATGGGAACAAAGGATTACCTTTAAAGGTATTACCGTTTCTAGACGAGGTGCTAAAATAAACATAGAAGTTCATTATGTAGTTAATGAAACTTCTACTAGTCAGTACCTGTACCTGACCTACGATAAAAATGAAAATTCATTAAACTCTTATTAATATGGGAATCACTAATAAATGGCTCAACCCTTATCAGAGGTCTTACCAACAGATTAAGGCCAAGCTGATAGAATCACTTACGAATATTAAAGACAAGGATGGCAATGTACTCGTAACTGATTACTCGGAAGGAAATATCTTAATCATTATCCTTTCATTATTTGCGGCAATTGCCGAAGTTCTTCACTACTACATTGATAATATGGCAAGGGAGTCATTCTTACCTACTGCTCGTAAATACAGTTCAGTAGTTAAGCATGGTGCTTTGGTAGATTATCATGCAAGAGGTGCTATTGCAGCATCAGTAGATTTAGTAGTATCCAGAGATGTATCTGGAGATTCTATTGGTGCTAAGTTAACTATACCTTCTGGAACTTTATTCACAGACTCTAATGGTAACAAATGGTTATCATCTAGAGACGTAACTTGGTATGCTAATGTAACTACTTGTAAAGTTCCAGTTGTACAACACGAATTATATACGGAAAGCCAGATAAATGGTATGGTTATACCTTCAGATGAAAGGGTAACTATTACTCTTGGTACACTACCTAATGGTAAGTATTACGAACATGGAACTATGAGTATGAAGATTGGTGGAGAATCTTGGGTATTGGTAAACACCTTTGCTTACTCAAAACCAACCGATAAACATTTCATGGTTACCATGGATGAAGCTTTAAACCCTTATATCTTATTTGGTGATGGTAAATATGGACAGAAGCCAGCAGCTAATGCTAAGATATCTGAAGTTAAGTTCTACCTTACTACGGGTATCAATGGTAATGTAAAATCTGGTATGATTACTTCTGTACCTTCAGTTATATCTTCATCAGTAACGGATGCTACAGTATCTAATACTTATGCTGCAGGTGGAGGTTCATCATACGAAAATTTCAATATGCTCAAGGAACACATACCTTTGAGTGTAAAGACTATGGGAGTAGCTATTACCAAACAGGACTTCATAGACTTAGCTAAACTGGTTGATGGGGTTAGTAAGGCAAAGGCAGAATACGAATGTGGTAGAAAACTAATCGTTTATATATCTCCCGATAATGGTGCTACTGCTGACTCTAACCTTATTCAAAAAGTATATGATGTATTACATCAGAACTCACCACTTACTACTTGGTTAACAGTTAAGTCTGCAGGTAAAGTAAATATTATCTTGGATGTAGAAGTTACTGGGAAGAAGTCTTATAAAACTTCAGAAATACAATCACAGATTCTTAGTGCATTATTTAATGCTTATTCTCCGGAGAACTCAGACATTGGTGGCAGCGTAAGAATCTCTGATATCTATGCACTCATAGATAATCTTGAATCAGTAGATTATTTACACTTGAAGAAGTTCTATACTAAACCATGGCCTACTACCGTATATGGTAACAAGGAATTAATCCTTGGTCAATTCCAATTAGACGAGGCTAATGGTAGTATGTCTTACTTTATCTCTTTCTCTTCAGGTACTCAATTTACAGTACGTTCAGTTAAGGGAGGCTTTTCTTATGATGGCCAAGTGGGTAAGACTACACAGATTAGAGATACTATAAATGGATTTGTATTTGCCTTGGATATCCAGAACAATGGTTATCAATCCGGATTTAGATATAACATAACCATTGCAGAACCCAACAAGGATTATACAGACCCAGGTTATAATATTCCGGTATTCGAAGACTCAAGTCAGTTAACACTTAAAGTAAATGAAATCGTATGACAAATCTTAAAAACCTAATTGATTTCTTACCTTTCGAATTTAAAGAGCAAGATACTTATAAAGTCGACGGTAAGGGCATATTAGAAAGATTTCTAGAAATTTGTGGTAACTATTTCCAAGAAGATATAACTAAAGATATTGATAATATTCTAGATATAATCGATATCGATAAAACTCAGCAGAGGTATTTAAACTACCTCTGGGAGTTCTTGGGAGCATTGCCATTTGCTAGAACCGGAGAACACAAGGGAGTTCCCAACTTAAGTGATGAACAGATTCGAACTATCTTAAAGTATTCAATCTCATTACTTAAGATTCGTGGCTCAAGAAAGTTCTTCGAAATTCTTTTTAATATGTATGGGTTAACTTGTACAATTACAGACCCAACAGATGGAGCAATGGATAAATGGGAAAAGGTAGACCCATTATATGATACCGATTATTCTCAGTACGACAAGTATAACTATGATAAGATTTATGGTTGTGCTCAATGTATAGAGGTAGGTATTTCTATAAGTGGTCATGGCTTTACTTCCCCCACTTCAGAGTTTAAAGCTTTCAAACAATCAATTGATAAACTGTTTGATAGATTCTTACCTTACAACGTATCTGGTAAGATTGCTTATGGATTTGACTTAGCATACAATTATAAGATTGTAGCTGAGCCACTTATCAGTCCTGCAAAGATTGTAACCGGACATATAACAGAAGTACCTATCAGAGTAACAATTACATCAGACTATGATGATGCTGATTTAAGGTATCAAGTAACTGGATATGACCCAGCTGAGAACAAATGGAGCTCGAAGAAATACGAAAGTGGTTCTATCTTCTATGCAAGAAAAGGTAACCAAAGATATTATTTCAGGAGCGTAGGAGATAATTCAGTAACTACCTATGTAGATATAGGTTTAGAATACTACACTAAATCTTATCATATCTATGCTGACATAGTTGAGGGAGGAACAGACCCAGATAACTTGGTAATTACTGGTACTAATCCAGTAATCAAAGTAAAGGTAACTGCTAACATGAATTATCAGGGCAATATCAAACCTGTATCTGTACAGTTACTTAATACTTATGAAACTAAGGATTCTGGTTCTATTTGGGAAATAACTTCTGCTGGTACTTATGAATGGGTTATTGCAGACTTCCCAGCAAAGAAAGTAACCTTAACCGTAACTGCTATTGCTACTAACTACACAGTACTCTGTGAACCAAGAAACATTAATCTTGCCAATGGTGAGAAATCTTTAATAACCATACGTTCTTCAGACCCTAATGAAGATACTAGCCAACTAATCGCAGTATGTATTTCAGACCCAGGTATCTTAGTTCGTAATGGTCAAAGGTGGGCACCAACCACTACTGGTACATTCCAATTCAGATGTACCAAAGATGATTCTGGTAATACAAGTAATTATGGTACTGTAGTAGCTTATAGACTAGGTTATACAATTACCTATGATATAGGTGTATCTAATAAACGATTAAACCTAAATGCCCAAGGTTCTGCATCAGTTAATCTTTGGGTTACATCTGGTATTTATTATTCTACTTTTGAAAGTGCAAACTTAGGTTATTATTTTAATACCGAAGTAACAATCTACAAAAAGAATACTCAGGGTACTTGGGTAAAATTGGGAACTACAAAATTAACTGACCGTTATGTAGTTGGTCCTGATTTCTATTATGGTAGAAATACAGAATACCAATTCAATGAAGCTGGTAGTTATAAATTTGAATCTGTAGGGGATGCCAGTAAGTCTGTAGGAGTAGAAGTACTTGATTATGTACCAGCTCCTCAATCATACTTATGGTTAGAACCATTGAATGAAGATGATGAGAATTGGTATGAATTAGAACCCTACTCAGAAGAAGCAGAAGATGCAGGGAAGTATATCAAGGCAGGATATCAATTAACTAAATCTAAGAACTGTCAATTCTATTTACGTTGGGGAGACGGTGGTTCTGTTATAACTGGTATAATTCTTGAGGGTTTTTCTGAAACCTATGATTCAAATATTATTATTACTATGGATAAAGCAGGTAGTTATGAATTTTACTATCAAGGCTCCGTAGTTAATCTTACAGTTAAAGATGTTATACCTAAGTATACATTAACCTGTAATCCAGTAAGTGCAGAATTAAGTAAGGATATACAAGAAGTATCTACTATCGTAACCTGTACTTCAGATACTGGAGAAGTTTCAGATATTGTATATGAGACAGCTCCAGATGTAGTTCATCCAAGCCCTTATCAATTCTTCACTAATCTGCCAGGTAAACATACTTTCTATGTGAAAGCTAATTCTGCAGTTAAAACAGTATTCATTGTAAATCTGTTGGATGTAGTTGATAAGACAGAACTTACTTGGGAATCCAATGATATTTCGGAACAAGGTATTAATATATTAGTTCCGGAAGGAACAGAATGGTCACTTAAAATAGAATAAACAAAATGGAAAGCAGCTCTTTTAACACACTATTTAAAACTGGTATCATTGGATTTACTTCTGAATGTTATGCCATTATCTTTGATTTAAGGTGGATGATTTTATTAGCCTTTGTACTAATCCTTGCAGACTTCTGGTTTGGTATATCTGCAAGTAGGACAAAGAAGATTGAAATAAGAAAATCTAGAGCCGGGAGAAGAACTCTTAATAAAATCATTGATTATCTGTGTTACATTTTACTTGGTGCCGTAATAGGTAAAGCCATTGGTGAACCCTACGGGTTAAATCCGATAACAGTATCTATAACGATAATGGTATTATGCTATTGTTTCGAAATAGATAGTATCTATGGTCACATATGTACTTTACATGGTATAAAGAAGAAGTATAGTATCTGGTCCATCTTTTGGAAACTATTAACCTTCAAGTTTAAGGACGTGGGAGAAGCTTTCCAAGATATGAAAAACCAATCGAAAGAATATAAGAGTAATAACAATAACGAAGATACATTATGAAAACGTATTTTGATTATGAAGGTATAATAAAGTCTAAAGATGCAGCTGAAGCAATAGCTGCACCCGTAGGCATGGGTCCATTTTGTGGATTTGGCTCAGCAACGATTGTAAATAATGCAATCACTCTCTTACCTAATGGAGAACCTACATCCCCCGCATATCAAGCAATGAAGGACAGAATCCTTTCAAGATATATGACTAAGGCTGCAGATTCTGGTGAAGGACCAGATACAAACTTTGGTTGTATAGCAAGAGATGGTACAATCTACATTTCTGATAGTGCTAATATTAGTATACCTAATATTGAAGGCTCAAAGGGTTCTAATGAGGATGTAATTGTATTTGCTTATCATACACCCTTAGAAGAACCAGTACAGAACCCAGTACAGTTCAGGGCTTTCTGGAACGAGTCTAATTCGTTCTATTCTCTGTACAAGAGATCTGTAGACCCACTATATCCAACACCTAAGGATACTAGAAACTTATCAAAAACAAACGTACTAGAAGATAATGAATTATCATATGAGTCTCTAGTGAATAGAGCTATGGCTTCAGTATCTCAAGGTTTGGTAGACAAATCCTCAATGGTATTGATTGGTATATATGGTCAAGGTACCAACTCAATGGATAACACAGTAGAGAAATATTCTATTGTTCCCTATGCAGGGAAGTTTCCCCAACCAGTAGAATATAATACTGCTATCCATGGAATGCAACAAGCAAATATAGAAACTCTCTTACGACTATTGCAAGGATTCCCTAATTTTGATATCAAGGCTTACATTGATGAAAAGCTTGGTGGTATGGCAGGAGCCAATATACCAAGAGGATTAATTGCAATGTGGAATGGAGTTTCCGTACCAGAAGGCTGGGCTTTATGTAATGGTCAGATTGTAGAAGACTTACAGACACCAGACTTATCAGGTAAATTCATTGTAGGTTGGTCATCCGGTAATGAAGATTATGGTTTGATTGGTAATACTGGTGGCCAAGAGAAAGTAACTCTTTCTACTCAGGAGATACCTTCTCACGTTCACAACTTTGCAGATGCTTACTTTATTGAGTCTTTCGATGGTATCGGTATTAATGGTAGTCAGTGGATTGGTAATAACCTTTATGGTAGTAGTAAAACCGATAGGGATAATTCTTATTTAGCCCTTTGGGACCATGATACCCGAGCTGCAGGTGGAGGTCAACCTCATGAGAATAGACCACCGTACTACGTACTGGCATATATTATAAAACTATAATAATATGTCTTAACTACTTATATTGTTGACAAAGAACTTTTAATTTATGATGTTGAGAAAGGGGCGTTGGGAAACGCCCCTTTTCTTTTGTGTTTAGTAGTGAAGTTCTTCTTTAGCTTTCTCTTCCCAATATAAGATATCTTGTTTGAGTTCTCCTATGTATTTAACCGACTTCTTAGTTCTAGGCATATCAAAGAACTCAACCAGCATTATATTGGTGATTCTTTCTCCATCTTTAATTCGTTCTTTAATATAAGGAGGTGGAGTAAGTAATACTTCAAATACCATATAAGCATCTGGAGATAATTTCTCTTTCATATACTTATATAATAATTCAAGCATTTCTTCCTTAGCCTTAACCTCTTCATCGTCATCTTCTAACTCTTTATCATTATCAAATAAGTCTTCAAGTTTAAATAGGTTCTGATTGTATTCTGCAATCTCTCCATAGGCAAATCGAAGAAGCTTATTCTTAAATGTAGCAAGAGAAGAAAGGATTCTTGCTTTAAGATGTTCTTCACTACAAGTACCGTAGTACTTATTAAAAACAAATAACATTTTATCCCAGAAATAAGAAGATATTATATCTGGCGTAAGGTTAAACCTTTTGTAATCAATCTGTTTGGTAAGGTTCCGAATAACTGGCTTACAAACTTTGTATAACCGATTAAACATTGCTTCATCATAATCCTGCATGGGTTTTAATCTATGAAGCTCTGAACCATTGTTTCCATTACATTTCCTCATATTCTTTAAGTATTTCGTTATGCAAATATAATAAATATATTTTATATAATATAAGAATATCAAAAAATTTCACCGAACGGCTGAGGATAAGAAGACTAGATATTGTGGACATGAGTTCAGAACTACATGAGGACTATCAAAATCTATTAGTATATAATATTGCAATATAATAATGTATGAAAAAGAATAAAATTAAATTTAGTTTTGCACCTGACTTTCAGTTAGAGATTCTCAGGTTCATTATTCAAGATAAGGAAGGAGGTTTAGTACTAAGCAGAATAAAACCAAGCTACTTAGTACTTATCGAACATTCCTTAATTTGTGAGGGTATACTTAAATACTTCAAGAAGCAAAGAAAGATACCCTCACAGAATGTCCTTAAACAAGTACTCAGAGAAATGCTAGAATCTAAAAACTATGTTGACCTGGTTACTAAGGATGATATCCCAAACATCGAGAAGGTTATCAAAAATCTTTATTCAATTCAATTATCTGATTCAGAATATATTAAAGAGAAAATCTATCAGTTCTCTACTTATGTTGAAATGAAGAACTTAAATGATTCATTCGACTTAGATAACTTTGAACAGTACGAAGAATATTCTAGAAAGGTAGAGAAGGTTTTACAAAGAAGTAGACCTAAACAGGAGGATGAACCTTTATTCATGATTCGAGATGTTACTGAACGTCAATTTAAAAGGCAGGCAGAACCCTCAGTAGTACCATGCCCATTTAGGCAACTAAACGATTTAACCAATGCGGGAGGATTCCCAGGTGCATCAATCAATGTAATCTTGGATAAACCTAAAGCAAAGAAAACATTCTTCATGGTTAACCTTGCAAGAGGTTACCTTAGAATGAAGAAGTCAGTTTATTATGTGGATACAGAAAATGGTCAAGAACAAATTATGGACCGTTTCATTCAATCCAGTATCAATAAAACTAAGAAGGAATTATATACTGGAGATTATGATAAACTCGAGGCTAAGCATTTAAGAAAACTTGCAAGGTTTGGAGTTGAATTAATCGTTGAAAGAGTACCTGCATTAATTACTGACTGCAATTATATAAGGGAGAAGATACTTACTCTTAGGAGTCAGGGAATTGATATTAAGGTACTAATGGTTGACTATGCAGGGAAGCTTGCTTCTATTGCAAAGGATAAAGAGGATTTCGATAGAATCTCAAACGTATATATTGACTTACAGAACCTTGCTGAGGATTTGCATTTAGATGTTGTATGGACTGCTCATCATATTACTCGTGAAGGTAAGAAACACCAAGCAACTAAATATGATGAGAACGATATATCTGGTTCTATTGCCATTGTACGTAATGCTCAATTCATTATGGGTCTTAACAGTACAGAGCAAGAAGAGAAAGATAATATCCTTCGTTCAGAGATTGTAGTACAAAGGGATGGTCTTCCTTCTGGTAGAGCCTTATTTAGGTGTGATGTAGAAAGGCAAAGATGTACAGAGTTTACTAAAGAACAAAGAAAGAATTATGATGAAGTATATGGTAAGAAACTTGAAGAATCTTTTAAGAAAGGTAATCCTGATGCTGATTCCAAGAAAAGAGAAAGGACAACTGGAGATATATAAATGCAAACTCGGTATTCATGATTGGGTAACCGAGCATTGGTGGGAAACCCGACAGAAACCTCGAAGAGCTATATTTTCACACAAAGGAGGTAGAAAGAGGGCTCAGTATTATACTAAGTATTGTACGAGAACTTACTGTAGAATCTGTGGTAAAAAGAAAAAGAGAAATGAGAACTAAAAAAGTAGAAGTAGTAAAAGACAGATGGACTGATGGATTGGCTTTGGAAATATCTCACAATGGTTGGCAAACAACTTCCATTAGTAATCTAGATGTTGAGGATTTAAAGAGAATACGAAAAGTAATTCGTAAAGCAATTAGAAACCATGAAAATAACAAATCAGTTTAAGTCTAGACTTAAGACTTATTTTATTAAAAGACTTGGAGCATTTGAATATCGGAGAGGCTGGATGAAACTCCCAGTATGCCCTTATTGTCATAGGGAATTAAAAATGGGAGTTAACTTATCAATGTATAGAACCAATTGCTTCAGATGTAATGAACATCCGAATCCTTCACAGTTGGTTATGGATATAGAAGGATTCGAAACATATCATGAATTAATTAACTTTTTAAACAGTGGAAAATTTGATGAACTTGAATTTCACGAAGAAAAGGTTGAACTTGCAGAAGCTAAGCCTTTGTATCTACCCGAAGGATTCAGAATCCTTAACCTTGGCCAGTCACAAGTTGCAAAAAGCATTAGAGGATATGTCAAAAGCCGTGGCTTTGTCATCTCTGAGTTGTCTAAGCATGGAGTTGGCTATGCGACGAAAGGGGCTTACTTTGGGTACCTCATTATACCCTTTTATTACAGAGGACAACTTAGATATTATAACGCGAGAAATGTTATCGGGCAAGGTCCTCGGTATAACAATCCTAACAAAGATATCACAGGAGTTGGCAAAGAATTTATCATATTTAATTATGATGCGTTGGAGATGTATAGGTCGGTATACATCTGTGAAGGTGCACTCAATGCCCTTACTATTGGAGATAGAGGAATTGCCACAATGGGTAAAGCTATATCTGGATACCAAGTCAATGAACTACTTAAATCCTCATGCGAAAGATTCATTATATTGCTGGACCCAGACGCCAAGAAATACGCAATCAATCTTGCGCTCAAACTTGTTGCCTATAAAAAAGTCAAGGTGGTGTTTTTACCAGAAGGAAAAGATGTAAACGATTTAGGGAGAAAGGAAACTCTTAGGTTAGTATATCAAACAAGGTATCAAAGTTATCAAGAACTGATTCAAATCAGAAACTCTTTGGAGTAAGGAGTTCCTATTATATTATAAAATAATATATTAATAACATGAATATAAAAAATCGAATTAAGGTATCCATATCAAATATACCTAAAGCTGTCAAACCCATTCCGGGTATTCAAGATTCTTTAATTACTCGTTCTGGTAGAGTATTTTTGAAAGAACGAAGTGTTTGGTATGAAATAATACCTAAGATTAATAAACGAAGTTTAAGTCGTATCTTGTTATTACACCCAAATACCATTAATAGAGTACTTAATAAACCTCAGGATTATGAATACTAAACGTTCCCCATCTATTCACATTACTAAGTCTCAATTTGAGGAAATATTAAATACCCTAGAGGTAGATAACTTCCCAGTTGAGGCTTTTTTTGTTATTGCACGAAAAGAGGCAATAAATACTAGAGCAGTGGTTGTTTCTAATAAAGGGACAACTAAGAAAGTAACTAACATATTACTAGCATCTAAGGGTAATGCTTCCCTTGTTGCTGATATATTATATGCTACTCGTATAAAGCTTAAGCATAGAGGAGTTCGTAAAATAAACGAAAGTAATACAAGGGAATGGGCTTTATGTAAAAAGCTTGCTGAGATATGTAATACCTTCTGTGAGGATTTTAAATTTGATACCCGAGAAGGATTTATTAAATACATTGAGACTGGTTTAAAGAGGATGACTGATTATCGTAATGTTATGCAAAGGTTGATATCTATGCAGGATAACATTACTAATCAGACAGAAGCTGAGATTAAATTACAGTCAGCAGATTTAGAACTCACTGCTAAGGTACATGATTACTTTGTAAGTAAGATTGCTAAGGCAACTGGTATATATGAATCCTATGAAAAGAATCCCGAGAAGTATGTTCACTTCGCTTATGTAGCAGCATTCCTAGAGGAAGAAGGTTGGGATTATAAGGATTTCATAGATGCTCAGTTTGAATCCTTAGCATGGTGTAATGGTCTACCCGATATTGCTCAATTATATACTGATAAAGCAGTAGAAAGGTATAATAAGTATTTATATAAAAATAAGAATAAAAAATCCTTAGAGGAACCTCAAGTTGAGGGCTCTCTCTGGGATAAGATTAATAATTAAAACATAACGTTATGAAAGCTTTAAAATTTTTAGGTAACAGAGTAGAGGATGCAGCTAATGCTTTTATTGATGTCCTCAAGTATTCGGACCAGTCAGTAGATTACCCTGATTTCAAGGACATTGAACCTTGGCCAGAGGATATTGTTAATATGTTCAAGGATGCACTAAAGGATAAACCTTTCTCTGAGATTAGTGCTATCCTTATGTATACTCAACAGTCGTCAAGGTTTGAACCCATTGCAGAGCTAATGCTTGGTATTGGTTTAGTAGAAATGAGACACTACGACAAGTTATCAGATTTTCTACAAAAGGCAGACCCCTATGAACAGGATTCTGTGATGGATATCTATCCTAAAGTGGAAATAGGTTTTTCTCCTGAAAGTGCTTTGAAGATTGCCTGGAACTCTGAGATAGAGACCATTGGCAATTATAAGAAAATTATGAATAGTCTAGCCTTATATAGTGAACGGGCTGATTATGATGATGTGATGTATTTGTTGAATAAGTTAATTGCCGATGAAGAACATCACATTAAGCTTATCAAGGAAGCTATGGGAGTAGATGATTCTACTAAGAAAGGTGTAACTGTAATTATCAAATGAGTAGGATAATCATACAGAATGGGAATATGTGTGAACTTGACTTACCTCTTAAGTTCGCACAGAAACTCTATGCAGAGTTTGCCATTCGTCACCCAAATGCTTTCTACTTACGTACAAGGCAAAGAGGTATGCAGAACTGGGACGGCAAGATTCATTATATTAATAAGCATGGTGAATTTAAGATAGGTTTACTTCCTGCAGTATATGAAAAGTGTATTGAGTATGGAATTAAACCTAAAGTTGTAGATATGCGACAACCTTTACCTAAAGTCAGTAAAGTTGTTACGAAGATAGGAGAATATAAATTAAGACCAGAACAAGAGAAGGCTGTTAAAGCAGTAATCAATAATAAGGTAGGTAAAGTACCTTTCCAAATTGGTGTTTTAGATTACACTGTTAATGCAGGTAAAACTCTTATCATGTCGTCTCTTTATCTATCCTATAAGAAGCAGTTAAAGACTTTGCTAATAACTAATGACTCTGACTGGTTGAATCAAGCTAGAGATGAATTTAAGAAATACCTACCAGGAGAACAGATTACATTTGTTCAAGGTAAAGTATTAAACTGGAGCAACTTTACCATTGGTATGGTTCAATCTATTTCTCGTAACATGAGATTCTATCAAAAGGAATTGGCAAAGGTAGATATGGTTTTGGTAGATGAGGCTGACCAAGCAGGTAGTAAGCAATATCAAAATGTACTTACTCGTTTATTTAATACCAGAGTTCGTATAGGATTATCTGGTACCATTTATATGAGTAAGCTTGCAAAAGACAAAGTAAAGAATATGAATCTTGAAGTATTCTTTGGTAAAGTACTTGCAGAGTTTAAACTTAAGGACTCTATCAAGAAAGGTTATTCAACTCGTACAATCGTAAAGATGGTACCAAGTAAACCTTGGTATGGTAATTGGGAATCAGAAGAAGTATCTTATAAGGAGGTATATGATGATTCTATTACCTTCAATAAATATGCCAGAAAGATGGTTTATGCCAGACTTAAATGGAATATTAAACAAGGTAGATATCCTGCACTCGTAGTATGTAAATTTATTGCACACTGTGAGAAATTATGCAAATACTTTAAAAAGAAGCTAGGAAGTAAATATAATATTGCCTGTGTGCATGTAGATACTCCTTCAAAGATAAGACAACAAATAATGAAAGATTTTAGGGAAGGCAAGATTGATATCCTGGTATCAACCACAATCATTGCTCGAGGTAAAAACTTTCCTAAGCTTAGGTATTTACTTAATGCTGCCAGTATGGATAGCCAAGAAAAATCTATTCAGTTCCTTGGTCGTTTGGTTAGAACAGATTCCTCAAAGAAAAAGGTTTATCTTGATGACTTACATTATCCAGGTCCTTATCTTAATAGGCATGGTAAACATAGGAAGCAGTATTATCAAAAACAAGAATTGAAAGTTATTCTGTTAGAGAAGATATGGAAGAATCATCCTATTCATTCTTTATGAGAATACCTTACTTAATCTGTTCTATTAAGTACTATGGATAATTACTTTTTCCGGTAGGAGGAAGTAATTAATCTAATAGAGGGACATAGGGCATTATTAATCATTAAATTAAAAGATATGGAATACTTACTACTAATACTAACAGTACTGGGAGTGATAATCGGAATACTTTATCTCTATTCATCTCAGTATGATTACGATGTATATAAATACAAATGTCATCATTGCAAGAAGAAATTCAAGGAAAGCGATATAAAGGATTTAAGAGGTCCTTGGCATACTAAGGATTGGACTTGTCCTCATTGTAAATATCAAAATGTAACACTCAAAAGTTATGATTACTAAGTTATATAAGAAATTCATTGATAAGATAATCGGAGAGGAACAAACTCCTCTCCATGTCTTTAATTGTGGTTCATTAGTATGGGTATCGGATATACAATCTACTCAGGTAATACCCAATGAGTATAAGGTATATTTTGATTTATCTTTCTGTTCAGGACTGCAAGTTAGAGTACTAACTTATACTGATTCGCGTTACTCACAACACTTGGGTGATATCAGGAAACTATTTATAAATGCAATTGGACATTCCTACTTACCACTGTATGAGTCGGAATTGAAGATTGGAGATTCAGTCATAAGACTAACAGAAAAAAAAATAGATGATTAATTATGGCAAAGAAAAAACAAATGCTTCCCGACTTAACCAAGCAGGATATCCTAACACCCTTGGATATCTCTCAATTGGGAAGTAATGGAGACCCATGCTTTGGTATTGGGTATGATTTATCCACTAAAGAATGTAAATTATGCGGAGATTCAGAACTGTGTGCATTCAAGATGTCCCAGAACTTGAACATTACAAGGAAAGAATTAGAACAGAAGAATCAATACAAAGATTTGGATGTATTAGAAGACACAGTTGGTATCAAGAAATTCATCCGAAGCTTGATTCGGAAAGGGAAAGACAGAAAAGAAATTATCTCAAAGACAGTTGAGAAATTTGAAGTACCTAAGAAACGTATTAGAGAACTTTATAAAGAATGCAATGGGAAAAGTAGGTAAGTTAAGAATGATATGGGCAATGTTTAAGTTATATCTTAATAACCCAAATTATTATGTACGGCAGGACGATGTTCTTGCTGATTTGTTTATGCAGGGTGAATATGACGTAGAAAGATTCTGTCATTCACTCGGAGTAACTCCTCAAAGAGGATTAACCTTTGGACAACTTTTAAAACAATGTAATATATTATGAACAGATTCAGATTTATTAAAGTAAGAGATGTAAAGACTCCCTCGAGAGGTAATGCAGGTGATGCAGGTTTGGATTTCTATATCCCAAGAAACTTGGACCCTCAACAATTGATTCAAATCGAGGCAAACCAGTCTCCAAATAATTTTACCCCAGATTTTGTATTGGGAGTAAATACAACTACCAACTTCGTAACTGATATTCAAATCTACCCGGGAGGGAGAATCCTTATCCCATCAGGTATTAAACCTCTTATCGAACCTCAAGAGTCTATGCTCATGGCAGCTAATAAGTCTGGGCTTGCTTCTAAAAAAGGTCTTCTGTATACTGCAGAGATTGTAGATTCTCCTTATGTAGGAGAGATTCATATTGGTATAATCAATCTCAGTCGAGTAATGCAGACTCTAAGGGTGGATGAGAAAGCAACCCAATTTATTCATGTACCAATCTATCTCACAGAACCCGATGAGATTCAATCAGAAGAATTTTATTCTGAATCTCAAATGTGGGGAACAAGAGGTGAAGGTGGATTTAATTCAACAGGAAGTAAGTAATGGACATACGTAATATCAAGGAAATCGTACCTTCTTTAGAAGTAGGTACGTATTTACAAGCAATGTATTCTCTTTCGTTAGAACAATTAGACGGCTACCGGCAAATAGAAAAGCTACCCGATTACCCGGTTGATATCAATAATCATCAAAATCAGGTAGTTCTTAAGGATTTTATTGCCCGGGTTATCGAAGAACTAATGGAGGGTTATGAATCTACCTCTGAGGTAGTAAAGATATGCCACAAGTGGGGATGGAATATTGACCAGTTAACAGAGGATGAATATACTCAGGTACTCAACCATTTGCAGAATGCCAATGAAGAACAGGGAGATGCTCTGGGATTCCTATTCACTTTGTTTCATTTTGCAAATATACAACCAGAAGATATACTCTCTTGGGGAACGTCTTATGTAATCGATTACTCTGACTTCAAAGTAAAGGAATTGAAGGACGTAATTACACTGGGTATAGCCATGGTTACCGAAGGTAGTATTGGTTTAGTTAATCGGTTTAATATGATTGATGAAGACCATGAATCAGTAAAAGATTATACTCCTGGGTTTAATACCTTAAGTGAAGCATCTCACGAAGAAGAGAAGGTATTATTATTCAACGTAGTATATGAATTGAATATTGCAAGGAATCTTCTTAAGTGTAGACCTTGGAAACAAACCCAGGTAATGACTAAGGAATTAGATTTTCAGTATTCTTTGGTAAAAGCTTTCTACCTATATATGGGATTCTTGGGATTACAAGGATTTTCAGATGAATCAATCTACAGGTTATTCTTTAAGAAACAAAGACTTAACCTCTGGAGACAAAAAACAAATTACTAATGAGTGGATGGAATAGAAAATTAGAGGGTCTTCAATCGAATACGGAGGAGACCCTCCACTCTTTGGAGTTTGCTACTTCACAAGAGGCATGGGAGAAATTGAATGAGGCTTTCTTAAGATTAGACCCAGTTCTTTTTGATAAGGGTGCTACTGCAAACAGTGGAGTTGCAGTAGCATACAATGTGTTTATAAAAATACGTAAAGCATGGGTAGACCCAGATTTTGATTATGGCAGGTGTTTTAATTACAAAGAGACTAAGTGGACGAGCTTATTGAATAATTATATTGATTTTAATAAGTTAGACCTCTTACGTAGCAAATTAAGAATCCTGAAGAACAAGTATAATCAGAATTACAATGTTACATATATGTTTAATAATCATCATGATAACGGTAAACAATGTTTAATTGCTGCAACTTTTTCCAAGAGATTTCAGGAGGACATCCCAGTTATTACAATGGTAATCAGAGCATCAGAGATTACAAAGAGGTTAATATTCGACTTCCTATTAATTCAACGGATGGCAGAATATGTGTATGGGCCGGACCAGTCAGTACAAATCAACCTATTTGCGACTCAAATGTATGGGAATGTAGAGACACTCTTAATGTACTCAGCTTATAAACCTCTAAAGAAAGTAATCAAGGGTATAGGTAATCCTTGGACTAAAAGGGTTAAAGAAGTTTATAAGAAAATCCAAAATGGTACAGAAAAGGAATGGTCTTCATTTAAGGTATTCTTTAGGAGTTTTAAAGTACTTCGTCCGGACTTATATGAATACCAAGCTTTGTTAGCAAAGGACTTGCTATTAGAATATGAAGATATAGAATATCCGGAAAATGTGATATCCTATTCTCAAAGGAAAGCATATAAGAAGAAACTTTTAAAGAAACAGAAGAATGAGAATCTACAGTAATTCTTTTGAGTTAATGTCAGAACTTGGCAGAGAACTCAACAGTTATGGTCAGACTGTAAAACCAAAGACCTATCAAAATAAAGTGATTGAGGGTAAAGAAGAGTTTGAAACAAAGGAACTCATTTGCCAACAATATTGTTTAACTTCACTCGGAGACCCAGTATGGTTATTCGTATTTTCTCATTCAAAAGAATGGGCAGATGCTGAATTTCAAGAGAGGATAACTTTTGAACCCAATGGAGAACCCTGGAATCCGGGTGAGGCTTGGAAATTAAGAAGAGATCTTTGGGAGCAATTCCTTGTAAAAGAAGAGATTTCTTTTGTTGGAAATGAGACTCACAAAGAATATCATGAAATATTCGAATATACCTATTCTGAACGTATCATGAAGCCTGTTTATTTTAATGGTACAGTAATGCCTAAAATTATGGCTATAATCCAGTTATTAAAATCAGACCAAGATACTCGTAAGGCAGTTTTAAATATCTATGGTACAGATAATGATAATGAAGATGAGGATTCTGACCATTATGATGGTAGTAGACGTATTCCATGCTCAATGTATTATGATTTCCTTATCCGTCAGAATGGTAAAGGGGAGAAGGTATTACACATTTGCTATCACCAGAGAAGCTCGGACTTTGCCCAACATTTCGGTAATGATGTATACCTTGCATGGAGACTTATGGAATACGTAGCTCAAGAAGTAGGTGTAAAGCCTGGTTATCTATATCATACCATAGATTCATTGCATATATACAAAAAAGATTGGCATTTCTTAAATACCAATTTGGAAGACTTACAAGAGAAATACTAATAATCAGGGACATATCTACTACATGTGGGTATGTCCCTTTTTCTATTTATAAATATATGAAGAAAAAACCTGTATCATCTTTTCCAGTAATCTTGCGTAAAAGGTTCATGGATAATATACCTGGATTTTCTGGTTATTATGTTTCTAAACGAGGTCGGGTATATACTAGAAGAAGAGTTGGATTAGGTAGAAAATCTAAAACTGGTGTTGGAGATTTAAACATAGTGGGTTATTGGAGGGAATTAACTAGAATAACTAACCATAAGGGATATTATAAGTTAGTAATACAGGATGATTTCCGTAAAAGACATTATGTACAAGTGTCTAGGTTGGTAGCTTTAGCTTATATACCTAACCCATTAAATAAACCATTTGTATGCCATAAAGATAATAATCCTAAGAATAATTTTTATAAAAATCTTTACTGGGGTACTCAATCTGAGAATATTCAACAATGTGTTAAAGAGGGGAGACATCAATCATGCAAACTAGATATGTAATTATTAAGAACAAACGTATGCTTAAAAAAGTTATTGAACTATGTAAGTATACCGGATATGCCAGTGTGGATTATGAAACTGATGGTTCACCCATATATAATAAGAGTTTCAAGCCAACTATTCTCTCGGTATCTTGGATGCCAGGATTTGGTGCTTCTATTCCCTTAGACCATTTCCAAACTAAAGAATATACTTCTCCCGGATGGAACTGGAAGAAGATGTTAAGGAAATTTGGGGAAGAGATTATTGAGAATTATGATATTGTAAAGGTTGCATGGAGCTGGAAGTTTGATGACCAGATTAATCAAAAGTATCATATCTATTATAGAGGTACATGCTTAGATGGTATGCTTGCAAAATATGTTCTCAACGAAGAAAAACCACATGGGTTAAAGGATATGGTTAGAAGATATCTACCAGAATATGGTGATTATGAGAAGCAAGATAAATTTGATAAGATACCTTGGGATAAAAAGGAATTAGACCCCTTATGCAAATATGGTTGTCAAGATACAGACTTTACATTACGATTAATGATATTCTTTGAGAAGAAGTTAATTGACTTGAAGATGTATTCGGTATTTCGTAATTTATTTATGTGTAATTCCCGGGTATTAACTTCGGTAGAGAAAGAGGGATTATACCTTGATACGGAATTTAATCAGAAATTGCTTGAGGAATATAAACCAAAGATAGATGCTGCTAGACAAGCAATCTATGATTTACCAAGGGTAAAGAAGTTTACCAAGAAATATAATCAAGTTAAAATAGAAAAGTATATCGAATCTATTGAGGCTGAACTTGAAGAGTTAGATTACAATGACCCAAAAGATAAACGTAAGATTGATTCAAGGGAACAAAAGATATCAAATATTCGTGCAGGTATATTCACTACCAAGAAAGAGCAAGAACTTATAAGACCTATTAATCTTGGTAGCTCAGTTGATTTACCACAACTTATGTATTCAGATTCTGGTTTTAAATTCCCAGTAATTAAAAATAATGAATCTGGTAAGCCAAGTACAGATGAAGATACATTAGTTGAATTAAGGTTAACCGTAAAAGACCCAGAATCCCCAAAAGCAATATTCCTTGATAAGCTACTTGAATTAAGAGGTTTACAGAAAATGTATACTACTTATATTGAGGGTTGGCATGAAAAAGTCCAAGATGATTCTCGATTACATGGTAGATATAATATACATGGAACAGATTCTAATAGATTCAGTTCTGCTGACCCAAATATGCAGCAAATACCAAAGACATCAGTAGACCCAAATATTAAGAAACAACTAGTTGCTCCTCCTGGTTATTTATATATGGCCTTCGACTATTCTCAGGCAGAATTAAGAATGATGGCTCATCTATCTGGAGACGAAACTTATTTGGAAGCATTTGCCAAGGGAGTAGACCCTCATCTTGGTATAGCAGCAGCAAAATACGGTGTATCAATCGAAGAAGCAAGTAAAGCTTATGAAGATGAAACACATCCCGATTATAAGTTATGGAAGGTAAGGAGAAAGCAAGCTAAGCAGATTGCATTTGGACTTATTTATGGGATTGGAGATGCTTTGCTAGCAGTAAAATTATCAGACCCAAAAGCTGGTATTATAGTTACCAAGGAGGAAGCTCGTAAAGAGATGGATGAGTTCTTTAAGAAACATCCTAAAATACTTAAATTTAAAGAGAAGCAAGAGAAATTCCTTCGTAAGCATGGATATTATACCCAATTATTTGGTACTAAACGAAGACTCCCACAAATATATTCAAATGATAAGCAAGAAGTTGCTTATGCAATTCGTTTAGGTCTTAACTTCCCATGTCAAGGTGCTGCAGCAAATATGACCAATTTTGGAGCTATCCTTGTTTATTGGTTAATGAGACAAGGTAAATTACCCATGATGAAAGAAGCTTGTACAGTTCATGATGCTGTATATATGTATTCTAAACCCAAAGATATAAATACCTGGACAGTATATACTATTTGGAATATCCTACGTAATCCAAGTACTAAGAAATACTTTGGTTTCCAAGTTGATGATGTAACTCTATCAATGGATTTTACAATAGGCCGGTCTATGGCAGAAGAATTACCATTTATGCCCGGATATGATTATACTAGAATGTTAAAACCAGACTTTTCGGTAGAAGAGTACATGGAGGAATACCATAAGTTTAAGACTCGTAAAATTGGTAATTTTAGTGCAGCTTCACCAGAAGTATTTATGGAACTATATAAAAAGGAAATCCATAAATATCAACGAGAATATGAAAAATCGAGAAAAGGGTAATATACCTGGGTTTAGTAATTATTACATATCCCGTACTGGGAAGTTATATTCGAAATTTACTGGTAATTGGAGATTGGTAAAACCTGCTATGAAAGATAATGGTTATTTATCTAACTCTTTAGTAGGAGATGATGGTAAACGGAAGAATTTCTATAGACATAGGTTAGTGGCTTCCACTTATATACCTAACCCAAACCATTATCCTCAAGTATGCCGTAAAGATAATGACCCTGAAAATAATAGAGTAAGTAATCTATATTGGGGAACTGCTAAGATGAACATGGGTCAATGTATAGAAGATAAAAGGTTCTATTTTGTTGGCAAAGAACGAGAACGTAAGGTAAATGTAGAATTATTAATTTCTAGGTACATAGAAGGTATACCAAGAAAGGATATACTAGAAGAATTTGGTATCTCAGTTGGTGTATTGTATAAAATATTACGGTATAATAACATAAAACTAAGAAAATGAAAAAGATTTTGAACGGACCCACGATATGGCGAGCTAAATGCCCATACTGTGATTGTGAATTTGAATATGACTACTCAGAAGTAGATTCATCCACTTTTGCTGATTGTAAATTAGTTAAGTGCCCAGGTTGTAATAGGTATCTTCATCATAAAGAAAATCCAAAATCACATACGGAAGTGAAGAAAGAGGATACTATGACAACATAAATAATAAAATATTATAAACTATGGCAACTGAAGAACAAATAATGAATACAAATAGGCTATCATCTTTAACCTATATGATATCTGCCTGCTTAGAGTTCTCTATTCAAAATCTCAATCGTCAATTAGACCTATGTAATTTGAGATTAGTCGGTAGAGATAAAATGGTATTCAACCGAGTTAGGTCTCAGATAGAGCAACTTCAATCAAATCTCAAACTATTAGAGGATTTGGCATTTGGTGTAATGAAGGACGAAGATGCAAGGTTAGCTTATGAAGATGCTACTCATATTTATTGGGCTCTGTTTATGACTCTAGTAGATAGAGGAGGAACAGATAACCTATGTGACTTAAGATTCAAGGCTTTAATTGATATAATTGGTAAGTATGAATCTATTCTTCACTTGCCTGGTTTAGATACTGCGTATCATTGTGCATTTGCTCAGGTATCTAAAGCAATTCAAGAAGGTAAATATTCAAAAGAAGATTTTAAGAATTTATTGAAAGTACATGAAAACGGAACTGAAGAAACTAAAGGTTAAATTCGAAGGTAATATCATAACCATAGATATTGCTAAGGAATTATCCATTAATGAAAATATCATTAATTCTCAGTTAAGGGAATCTCCCACTAGTTATTATATACTTTGTTCTTTAAGAGATAAGTATATTAAAGAAAGAGATGCTCTAGCAAGGGAAAAGGATGAAGCTTATTCTGCTGCTTGGATATTTATTAAAGAATCTAATGAAAGATTCAATAATGATTACGTTGCTCATAAGGCTAACATATCCCCAAAATATAAATCGATATATCAACGATATTTGAAAGCAGTAGAAAAGGCTAACAAGTATATTACCATATGTAGAGCTTATGAGTCTAGGGAGAATATCTTGAGGACTATTAATGCCAACATGAGGAAGCAACAATAATAACTATAAGTAATTACTAACTTTTAAAAACGAATTAAGAATATGAATTATTCACTATCTTTCATTTCTGCTATGGTAGCAGCTCAGTTTGATAATCAATTACCAGGATGTCCAACTGAAAACAGAGTTCTTATCTTATCACCAAAAGAAGTAAACCAAACTAGGGGTGGGCTTATTATCCCGGAACAGGTAAAAGAGGGAGTTCCTCGTAAGGGAGTTATAGTTAAACTCGGTGAGATTACCGAAGAGTATAGAACTTACCGGGATTTGGTGCAAATAGGTAGAATAGTTACCTATGGTTTGTATGCCGGTAAGGAACTGGAATTTGAAACAGACAAGCTTACCCCAGGCTTACAACAACTTTTGGAAAAGAACACTTTAACGGTGTTGAGTATGAATGAGATAATTTACTCAGAACCAAATAATAACGATTAATATGGCACTTGACAAAAAGAAAAAGAAGAAAGTTTCATCAGATGGACTTTCTACAAAGGAAAAGATGCTAGCTAGAAAGAAACAGCTAGAATCTAAGGGAAACGGCAATGGTTTGGTATTCCCTAAAGAAGGTACTTTACGAATGAGAATTAAATCTCCGGGTGATGACCAAGAATTGGGAATCGAAATTGTTCAGTTCTATCTTGGAGGTAATTTGGGGGGAGTAATATCTCCGGCTACTTTTGATGAACCATGTCCTTTCATGGAAAAATACCAGGAATTGAAAAACTCAAAGGATGAGGATGACAAGGAACTTGCAAAAACCCTTGTACCAAGAAGAAGATATGTTATCGGTGGTCCGGTATATGCAGATGAAAAGGGAACTAAATTCGATTACGAAGGTAAAGATAAGGGAGTTCTAGTTCCACGCTCTGTTTATCAAGATATTATCGACTTATACCTCGATGAGGATGAAGCTGGTGATATGACAGACCCAAGAAATGGGTATGATATCAAAATTATTCGTTCTGGTTCTGGTAAGCTTGATACAACTTATTCTGCTCGTGCTTGTAAACCAACTAAATTGGATAAGAAATATCAAGGTACTGTAGACCTTGAAGGTATAGTTCGTTCTCAAATCAAATCATATGATGAACTGGAAGAACTTCTTGCTAAGTTCTTGAATGAAGATCATGGAGGAGACGATGACGAGGATGACAAACCAAAGAAAAAGGAAAAAAAGAAAGGGATTCACAGAGACCACTATATGGAGGATGATGAACCCAAAAAGAAAAAGAAGAAACGTTACAAATCCGACATTTAAAGGTTAGTTAATATATGGTTTCATTCGAAGGTGGTAATTAGATTCGTTCAGTTATCACCTTCTTTAGTCTAAATACATTACATTATGGCAAAGAAAACAAAAGTTGGTTTAAAGGTACCAACAAAAAATGAGATACTAAAGAAATATGGTAGTATCATGAGATTGGCTTCAGATACAGTGGAATCAAACTTATGGTTACCTTCTACTTTCTTTGCTCTCAACTATACATTTGGTGGTGGTATACCATTTGGTAAAATACTCGAAGTAGCTGGAGAAGAATCTTCTGGTAAATCCCTTATTGCATATAATTTTGCATATACTTGTCAACAACTCGGTGGGCATGTTATATGGGTAGATGCTGAACAATCTTGGATGAACTCTTGGGCAGAAGCAAATGGGGTAGACCCAGAAAAAGTTACAGTATTAACCGATACCCGAATTGAATATATTTCTGACGCAGTAGCAGATTTAGCAATTTACTTACGTTCTCAATTAACTAATAATGAACCGATTCTCTTAGTGATAGATTCTATTGCTGCTATGGATTGTGCAGATAACATAGATTCTAAAATGGTAGAGGGTAAGGCTGAAATGGGAGGTAGAGCAAAAGCTCTTTACAAATACTTCCGTATCAGAAGTGAATTATTCTATAGATTAGGAGTTACACAGATTTACATTAACCAATTAAGAACTGCTTTAAATGTCGGATTTGGAAAAGATAACACAACTACTACAGGAGGTGCAGCACTTAAGTTCTACGCTTCAATCAGAGCTGCCTTTTACTCAGGCAAGTCTATCACGGTTAAACAGAAAGGTAAAGAACGGAAAGCTGGTAAATTGGTCACAATCCGACTTATTAAAAATAAAGTTGCTCCTCCAAGACCTACAATCAGTAAGTGCCCAGTTTACTTCAACCCTAAGTTCCATGAAGTAGGTTTTGATAGATGCTATGCTCTTGAGGATGTATTGGTAGAAAATGATATCATAGAAAAATCTTCAGGTGGAGTATATAAGTTCAAAGGAAAAACTCTTGCAAGAGGGGAGGAAAAATTCCAAAAACTTCTTGAAGAAGATGATGAACTTCGTCGTAAATTACTTCGTAAAGCTGGAATAAATACTATTGGTGCTACTAGAAAGAGGATGGAAGCTTTGACTACTAATTTATATCCAGTAGATGGAGTAGAATATGAATCATTTAACGAGTCAGATGACGAGGAGGAAGACGATGAGTAAGAAAACACAATTTACAGGGTCCAAGAATAAGATTAGGAGTCTATCTTGGACTTCTCCTATATATCAACATGGGAAAGGTAAGTATCAAAATAAAATCCTAGAAGATAATATACCCGGATATCCAGGTTACCATATATCCAGAAGAGGAAAGGTATATTCAAGATGGGACATAAATGGAAAGGGTATTCTATGTAAAAGGTACCATATAAAACAACCCCATTTAAATAAAAATGGTAGGTATATAGTTGGTTTATCACAACCCGGTATAGGAACTACAAAGTGGTTATTACATAGATTAGTAGCTTTAGTATATTTGCCCAATCCAGAAGGTTTACCATATGTATGTCATAAGGATAACGTACCAACAAATAATTCAGTTAAGAACCTTTATTGGGGTACACAAAAAGATAATATGTCTCAAGCTTCTAGGGATGGGAGGATGGTAAACAAATTAAAAGGTAAATGTATCAAAGGTACAGAGATTCAAAGGTCCTATATACCCAAGTTGATAGGTATGGGGTTTACTAGAAAAGAGGTATCAGAGATAACCGGGCTGGGACATCAACTAATATCAGATTATTATATTAAATATAAAAATAAATATGAAAAATAAAAAATTAATACTATTAGTTGACGGCGAGAATATTTTACACCAAAGTTTTCACAAATTTGAAAAACTTAAATCTACAGATGGTAAACCAAGTGGAGCAATATTTGGATTTTTCAAATCACTTCACATGTATCTTACAAGATTTGAACCAAACGAAGTAGTTATAACTTTTGATAACGGTCATTCACCAGTAAGAAATAAGTTATTACCTAACTATAAGGGACACAGAAAAAATATATCGGTTGATTATGAATCCTTGCAAATACAAAAGGCAATCATAATGAAGATATTAGGTATGCTAAGAATTTCTTATATATTTGATAAAAGGAATAAAACTCAATATGAGGGAGATGATTTCTTAGCATACCTAATTATTAATACTTATCGTTCAGATAATGTAATCTTGGTATCATCAGATAAGGATTTTAATCAACTTCTAAACAAGAACGTTAGGATATTAAATCCAAGAAAGGATGAAGTTATTCGAATGGGTAATTGTAAGGAGTTATTCGGTTATCATTCCCATGAGACAGTTGAATACCTTGCAATGGTAGGTGATACTTCTGACGATATCCCGGGTTTTAAGGGTATAGGTCCAGTAACTGCAAGAAAGATATTAGATGAGTATAAATCAATCTACAAATATCTGGAAGCTAAACCTAATAAAGAGTACCAAGAAGCTTGGGAAAGGAATCGTAAGTTGATTGATTTATTCTGGTTTGTAGGTAATGTCCCTTTAGATAAGATACCTCTCAAGAGAAAGAAGACTTTCAACTATGATAAATTTAGGAAACTGTGCATAGAGTATTCTCTTGCTTCGTTCCTAACTAAAGAATTTATTAAACCATTTAAAGAGTTATCCGAATGAAAATAATGTTTGCAGGTGCAAGTGGAGTTGGGAAAACCACTTTAGCAAAAGAAGTTCCCGGGATGATTAAGTTTGATGTAACAGAATACCCTCCAGTATCGGATTTTATATCTGGTAGTGTATCAGACTTAATACCTAAAACAAAGGATATGTCTCATAAAGAGATGTTAGAAAGGGATTCAAAGGATTTGTTACTCGAAGATTTTCAGGTAATGAACCTAAGAAACAAAATGTTCAGAGATAGGGATAGATTTGTTACAGATAGAAGCTATCTTGATTTAGCTGCCTATTTCTATTACAAGCAAGCCAAGAATGTTCCTAAATGTGAAATGGAACACTTTTTCGAAACTTGCAAGATGTTACTCAATCAACAATGTACTCATCTTATCCTATTAGACTTTACTACTGCCATGGTAAAGGAATGGGTTATGGAAGATAATGGTAAACGAATAGATAACAATTACTTCCAGTTCTTAATATCTTCTATAATGGATAACGTATTGAACTTGTGGGGATTCTTACCTACTAAGGAAATATCTTCTATTTATAAGAACATTTTTAAGAATCAACTCTTGGAATACGGTGCAACAGAGGGAGTAATCAAATCAATATATGGTGAAACTAAAGTTCTCCGTATAAGAGAAGCTAATTTGGATATTCGTAAGAAACTTATTATTGATTTTCTTCATGAGTAAAGAAGTAGTATTTATAGATAATATAAAGGGATATCCCGGGTATCATATTACCCGGGATGGTTTATTGTATAGTAGGTACGATAATAAGGGTAGGCTTACTCCTAATACTTGGAAAATTCGTAAGCCTACGATATCTACTAATGGGTATGTAAAATATGGATTTTGTTTAGGGTTTAGAAAAATAAAAACTCAACTCTATGCCCATAGATTAGTAGCAGAAGCTTATATACCTAACCCCAATAATTTACCTGTAGTAATGCACCTGGACGATAATCCTAAGAATAATTCTGTAGAGAATCTTAAATGGGGAACTACTTTGGATAATATAAGGGATTGCATTAAGAAGGGTAGAAAGGTAGTAAAGAAGAAAATAATATCCTATGTTATCTCGGATTTACATATTGGAGAGTATGGTAAATTTACTAGTAGAACTGAAACAGCTTTCCGAGTGTTAGTAAAGTTATCAAAACTCTGTGTAAAGGATGGAGTTCCCTTATTACACTGTGGGGATTTATTTCATAGTTCTGATAAGATATCTCCGGATTTATTATGTAGGGTTATGGAAGTATTTAACAACTTATCTAAAAAAGACTTTATAATACTAACCATTTCAGGTAATCATGGTAGCCCGGTTACTCATAGAATAGGAGATAGAGAATTTATATCCTATGATAAAGCTATTGTTAAAGCTTTCCCTAACCTTTTCTATTCATTAGATTATGAACACTTTAGGCTAAATTATCATAAACATGTAGTTTATGGGATACCCTATATAGATAATAACATCGGTTTATCGGAGTACATAAAGGGTATTAAACTTAATCCTAAAAAGAAAAATATTCTTTTATTACATACTGATTATCCGGGAGCAAAAGATACCGATGGTAGAGAAATTGGTTCTGTAGAGAATCTTAATGTAAATACCCTAAATAAATTCGATTTGGTGTTATGTGGACATATACATAAACCACAAAGATTATCAAAGAAGGTATATATGATAGGAGCCCCTTATCAACAAAGGAGAACTGATAAAGATTGTGATTTGGGATATTGGGAGTTATATTCGGATTTATCTATGAAGTTTATACCCTTTAAAGGTTTTCCAAAATTTATTGATGTAGAATCCGAGGAGGATATTAAGGATGATGGCAATTATTATACCGTTTTACCTAAGAAAACTAGTAACTTAGTAAATACTAACCATAAAATTACTAAGCAACTTTCTAAGAAAGCTCTAGCAAGGAAGTATCTTAAGGAAAAAGGTATAACTGAACAAGATAAGAAAGAACTACTGATTGACATACTTAAAAAAGCTGAATCATGTTAACATTTACAACAATGAACGTAGTAGGATTCTGTTCAATAGAAAACCTACATATACCTTTAAATCCAAGTTGTACCATACTTATCAAGGCACCGAATGGTAAAGGTAAGTCAACCATCTTATCGGCATTGGTATGGGCAATATATGGTAAAAACCTAAAAGGGGTATCAGAAGTAACTACTTGGGAAAAGGTAAGACCTAAAGATTACCAAGGAGTAATGGTAGAGGTATTCTTTCAAAAGGGAGAACATATTTATAAAATTATCCGATGTCAGAAATGCAATATAGTTCTTGAGGATGGGGCTAAAGGTAAAGATAGGCTTATCCTTATGAAAGATAACGAGGTAGTGAATGTAAAGGGTAAGAATAAACTCCAAGATGCCATTAATGCAGAGCTTGGCTTATCTTACACTTTATTCATGAACTCCATTATGTTTGGTCAGGGTATTAAACGACTGATACAAGAATCTAATTCAGATAAGAAGAAGATATTCGAAGAAGTATTTGATTTAGAATTTCTTAACATTGCCAAAGGTATAGCTATGCAGGATAAAAATAACCTATTAGCTCAGGCAAACGAAGTAGAACACCAATCTGCTTTATTAAAGAAAGAACTTGAAGCAAATAAGGAGGCTTACTTTGATTTACGTGACAGAGAGAAAGGTTTTAAAGAAAAAATCAAATCGGAACGTAGAGAATTAAAGAAAGACAGGGAAAAGCTAACTAAGTTACTGATTGAAAAACAAAAGGCACTTAATGATGAAGTAGAAAAAAGTCTTCAGGTAAAGATTAAAAAACATAGTACCTATGTAGATACTCTTAAGTCAAAGCTTAGGGATGATAGAATGGTTGCAGAAGGGGTTTCTTTACCAGATTTTGTAAAGAAACTTAAGATACAGTTAGATAAAGGCCACTACAAACGTGCAAAGGCGAGCGTAGATATTATTTACAATGCCCTGATTAATTCTGATAAGTTACGAGAAGAATATGAGGATGCTCTAGAAAGGTTAGATGAATTGAGGACTACAAATGAGAAGTATAAGAGACTTCAAAAAGAATGTGATGATATTGCTTCAGATATTGCCTCTATTGACGAGGATTTGGAAAAGCTAAAACGAGAGAAGCTTAAGGTTATGTCTCCTAAGTATAAAGAGAAACTTAAGGAAATTAGAAAGAATCTTCGTAAGGTAGACGAGGATTACCATAATAAGGAATTAGAGTTAAAGAATTACGATTGGTTACTTAATGACCCACTTGGTAATAATGGAATCAAGGCTTATCTGTTTGATTCATCTCTGGATATGTTAAATAGAACACTTGATAAATATTCTCAAGTATTGGGATTCAGGATTGAATTTGGTATAGATTTGGGTACTATTAGAAAAGACTTTTATACTTTAATTGAAAGGGATGGACAAATTATTGATTACAATGAATTATCTGGAGGAGAACGACAACTTTGTAATGTTGCAATGGCATTTGCTATGAACGAATCTCTAACTGCTTCCAAAGGGATTAATCTAGCCTTCTTAGATGAAGTATTTGAATCTTTAAGCTCAGATAATGTAGAGGTGGTTACATCCTTAATCAGGCATACTTTTGCAAATAAGACCCTATTCCTAATTACCCATTTAGATTCACTTCCATTATCTAATACTAAAATCCTGCAAGTTGAAAAGGTGAATGGCCTGAGTAGGTACCAACTACTATAATGATATAAAATACAATACATCATGAATAGTAAGAAAAAAGGCTCAAGATTTGAATTAAAAATGTCTAAGTGGTTTACTAAATGGACCGCTTATACTTGGAATAGAGTTCCAATGTCAGGGGCTTGGCATTCTAACAAGGATGCTGCTTCTGATATTACTTGTGTAGATGAAAGACATGCTCACAGGTGTAAGATATCAGTAGAATGTAAAAGCTACAAAGAAATTAAATTTGAACATATATTGCTTGGTAATAAAACTTGTGATATCCTAAGATTTTGGGAACAAGCAAGCAAGGATGCTAAAAGGGCAAATAAAGTACCTATTCTATGTATGAGGTATAATTCTATGCCTGCAAATGAATTTTTCTTCGTAGTTGGAGTAAAACTGGGAGATATCATTGCAGAATATGTTACTAAAGTAATGTATATTCAAGTATCCGGGAATACTCTTATGGTATTTATGGCTAGTGAGGTTTTAAATGTACCTTATAAGTTAATTCATAAGCAAGCTAAGTTAATCATTAAAAAGAAATAATATGAAACGTATCCCTTATTCTTATTGTATCTTCTACATAGAACGAAAGTATTATCAGAACATTAATAAAGAACTTAAAGAAAAGGGATATAAAAAAGTACGTGCCATTATCCCTACGATAAACGTTTTAAAGAAAACCGCAAAGGGTAAGATGATATTCGAAGAAGTACCAATCTTATTCAATTACGGTTTTATCAAGATGCCTACAGAGTTAGCGTACTCTAGACCCTTTCTAAACAAACTGAAGAGAAGTATATCGGGTATAAGAACTTGGTTAAAGTCTACAGAGACTCTTCATGAAAGAAAGAAGAAAGCTAGAATAGATAACTCTGAAGACTTTGATGATTTCTCATTGGTAGCTACATGCACCAGAAAGGATGTTAAAAGGTTTAAGAGGATGGCAAAAGAAGGAAAGAAATATTCCGTAGACGATTTGATGAATGTTAAGATAGGCGATTACCTAGTACTCAAGGGTTATCCTTACGAAGGAATAGATGCTACGGTATTAGGTATAGACCACATAAATAAAATGGTACAACTTCTTTTATATCCGGAAATGGGTAAAATGGAAATATGGTTACCCTTTGATAACGTAATCTATAGTGTGTACCAGAATTATGACCCAGATAAGTTATATGCTAACTCCCAAGATTATGACCCAAATGAGATAACAAGTGAATCAATAGATAGAATAATGGATTTTAGGAGGAATTAATATGAACGATGCTCAGAAGAAAGCTTGGGACTGCTTAAACGAAATAGAGAGGCAGTCTTTATTCCTTCAGTTATCAGAAAGCAAATCCTCATGGGAAGCTGGTGAAATTTTAAAGTTGTCACATTACAAGTATTTAGAAATCAGAGAAAGGTCAGAAAAGTTCTTCAGATTATTCTCTGATTTTTTCGAGTTACACACTTCTATTTTTCGACCTGACTGCCCTTGCGAACGAAGCTTTTGTGATTTTATTGAAGGATGTATTGAAAAGAGATTAACAAGGAAAGAAGCTAGTCTATATACTGGAGACTCTTCTAACTTACTCTCAAAGGTAAGCAATAGTAATATCGAAAGAAATATGAAAAGACTCAAAGAATCAGAAGACCCCTGGGACTTAGATTCAATGAGGTTAATTCTAGAGTTCGATAGGTGGAATAACTTTAGGATTCTACCAAGAATGCTACAACAGCCTTCTGCATTTAAAAGGCGGTTGAATAAGAAGGACAAGATATACATTAAATACCTTTTAAACCGAGTACCAGAATGGATGCACACAAAACTGAAAGAAAGGTTTAGATATAAAGTAAAACCCGGAAAAAAGAAATACTGGGTATGCTTAATATCAGAAGAATTATATACAGATGGATATTTGCTAATGCCAGTAAGACCTTTAGATGAGGTAGTTAGTGAATTTAGTAGATTCTATATGTATGTATTCGAAAAGAAAGATGATGCAGATACATTTGGATTTATGGTATCCAAGTTTATGATTAAAACAGTTGATGTAAAATTAGGACAACGCTTCTGGCCTGAGTACAGATGCTGCGTGGAAAAAGCAGTTAACTATAATCAAGTGAATAATATAGAATTCAGTATTAAGAAACTTGATATGGCCTTCAATGCTGATAAGGTTAAAAAGAAAAGGAAGAAAAAGCCTAAATCAACGGCTGCTGAACGCATATCAGATACCTCAGCTTTTTATAAAAATAAGTAGAAATATTTCTTTATATAAATAAAAAGTATTATATTTGCAACAAATTAAAATAAAAGATATGAGAAAGAACAAAAAGAATAAACCAGCACCCTCAAAAGAAAAAGCCAGTTTCCTTGGTTCAGCCGGGAGGAATATGACTTACAGGGATTTAAAAAGAAAAGCCATAGTATTGGGTATGCCTTTCCCTGATGCATGTGCTGCTGGAGTTTTCGATTTAATTGGTTATATCGAAAGGTCAACTAATAAACCAGACAAATCATTGATTGACCAATATGATGATTGGATGGATAAACAATTAGAGAATATAGGTTATTCAAAAGATGACCCTCTAAGGAATTCAAAATTAAGGCTTGGGTTTCTTGGAGAAGAAGGAGAAGATGGGCAAAGGAAATCCAAAAGGGTTCCAGGAATAAAAAAGCCAAGGGAAAAGAAACCACCAAGAGAAAGGGATGAATTCAATCTCATCAGGGGAACTAAGAAATCCTATGTATGGTCATTGGTTGCAAAGGGTTATGATTTAGAAAGAGTAACTAGAAGGATGAAAAAGAAGTTCCCAGATGCAAATGATAAATCGATAACACTTTGGTTTAGAACTGCAAGGAGGACTATGAATAATGGTAAAGCTAAAGGAAAGTAGTAGGGAACCAATCCGAGAAGATAGATATTATATATGGACATGGAGACCAGATACAACCAACAAATATATTACCGAAAAAAGTTTATATCGGAAACACCTAACAGGTATACCCTATTTCACAAGGTATCAGATAAAAAAGACTTTGGTTTATATGTACGGAGTAGATGTTCTTCAATATATTCATATCATATCAGGCAGGAAATTACTTAGGCAAGGGATAAGAATACTTCAAGACATGAATGGTATAAGACATACCTCTGGTTCTACTAAATTCTGGTATAAAGGGAGATTAGTTAAAGCCAGGAAGTTTATTATCCCGGATGAATATAAAATTGATAAACACAGAAGACGAAGGTTCATGGTTCAAATGCACCGGGTCTTCAAATCAAAAGGAAAGAAGGTATTCAATGAAAGGTACTCACAAAAATTGTATGGACAACGGGAAGGCATATCTTCCAACTATATCCGGAAGAAGAGAATACAAATCCGTTCTACTATCTTACAGAATTTACAACAGGCTGAGTCAAGAGGAAAAGCATAAATATAATATTCTTTCTTTGCAATATCCCCCATTGGTATGTTCCTTGGCCTTGTATCTAAGAAAGAAATTAGATATCCCGATACAGAAAGTACTATTTATCAAAGCACAAAGGGATATGCTCGATATCTTTTATGATGAATCCTTAAATCATTTGGGATGGCAACCAAAAGAAAGGTTCTTGGTAAAAGCTTTAAGATTTCAAGGGTTCACTCCTGTAAGCAAATATAGGATGAGAAGTAAATATGCCTATATTATGACAAACAGGGTGCTAGAAAATGAATATTGGGTATTTCCTATGAGATTAGCTGATAACTATAAATCAATGCAAAATCCAAAATACAAATTCTATATCGAAGTATTTGGTAAGGTTGGTATTCCTGGAATAATTAAAATTAAATACAGCAATGGAAACTAAAAACCCAGTACCGGAAGTAAAGGTACATAAGCAATTAAATCCGTTCATGGGTAAATCCTTTAAGGTTAATACCTATAATGACCAGGATGAAGTTATCGATACAGAAGATGTAAAGATAGAATCTCAAGAAGAACTAAAAACCGTAATTGATGAGGTAAAACAATATAATATTGCATTTGCTTATCTTACGGGAAGCGAAAGAAAATACAAGAAACTTATAACAGAGTGATATAACTATTGATTATTAACATTTAAACATTTACGAAAATGGCTAAGAAAAAAGAAACCAAAAAGGTAGAGTTAAAGGAAGTATCTCGCAAAGAGATTAATGGTGCAATCATCATTACTTATGAAGATGGCTCAGTAAAAATTATCCCGGCTCCTATCATGTTGTCTGCCGAAGAAGCAAAAGACTTCTTTGCTTCAGAAGAGGAAGATGATGACGATGAAGATGAGGACGAAGAGGAAGAGGACGAAGAGGAAGAGGACGATGACGAAGATTCCGATGAGGATGACGATGATGAGGACTCTGATGAAGAAGATGAAGATGACGAGGATGATGAAGACTCGGA
>ERZ1027005.51-NODE-51-length-75731-cov-8.823762_pt1 | contig 75731 bp, 77 predicted proteins | sample MGYA00519450_ERZ1027005 | MGnify/ENA primary metagenome ERZ1027005 (study PRJEB26926, sample SAMN06164870) | human gut metagenome | biome: ENVO:00009003; feature: ENVO:2100002; material: ENVO:00002003 | host: Homo sapiens | place: USA | collected 2012 ...
TAGGTGATTTCTGCGTTAAGGATGTGCAAGATAATCCAAGCCTTCAGAAAACGATCCCCATGTCCGCTCCAGACCGATCCAGTCCGCTCAAAGGAAAAAATGATCGGCGGTGACGCTGATGTACGCCATAAATCGGAAAATAGAGAGATAAAAATTCTATTTGCTTTTTTATCAGATATTCACTATATTTGTATAGAGTTGTTTGACAGGATGAACCTCGATGTAAGTTTATTCAAGACTTGCGTTTCTAAATCATTACCTCATAAAAAAACAACGCCGTAACTTATTAGGTTACAGCATTGTTTTGTAAATCCTCGGAAACCGTGCGGGTTTCGGCCTTTTCGAATATATAACGGGGCACATCGCACCCCTCCTGGTGACAGATTACTCGCCCAGCGCGAAACGCTTGTAAGCGACAACCGTAGCCTCTTTGTCAGCCTTGTGGATGAACTCGGCGATCGTCTCCTTCTCGCCTACCACCGGCTGGTTCAGCAGCGTGTTCTCCTCGAAGAACTTGCGCATCTTACCCTCGGCGATCTTCTCGAGGATAGCCTCGGGCTTATTGGCGTTCTTGGGATCCTGCTTCATGGCCTCGACGGCGATTTTACGCTCGTGCTCCACGATCTCCGCGGGGCAGTCGGCCTCCGAAATCGAAACCGGAGCCATCGCCGTAGCCTGCATGGCAACGGTGTGGGCGACCTCGGCGGGAACCTCCTTGTTGAAACCGAGGATCGTGCCGAGCTTCTTGTTGAAGTGCACGTAAGCGGCGCAATAGGGAGCCTCGATGCGGGCATAGTATGCCAGTTCGATCTTCTCGCCCGTCTGTCCCGATTTCTCGGTCACCATCTCCTCGACGGTGTGGCCTTCGTCATTCTTCGAGGCCATCAGGGCGTCGCGGTCTGCGGCGTCGTTCTTTACGGCAACCTCCAGCATCGCGTTGGCCGATGCGGTATATTCTGCATTCTGAGCCACGAAATCGGTCTCGCAGGCCAGGCAGAGAAGGTAAGCCTTCTGGCCTACGATCTTCGTAACGACGACACCCTCGGTAGCGGTGCGGTCGGCGCGCTTGGCAACGACGAGCTTGCCTTTCTCGCGGATAATGTCCTGAGCACGTGCAAAGTCACCTTCGGCCTCGATCAGGGCATTCTTGCAGTCCATCATACCGGCACCGGTCATCTTGCGGAGCTTCATTACATCAGCAGCTTTGATTTCCATAATAATTTTCCTTTCTTTTTATTGTTAATTGATTTCCCCAAAAGGCGATTACTCGGCCTTGGCCTCGGCTACCGCTTCCGCAGCTGCCTCTTCGGCTACTGCTTCAACGGCTGCTGCTTCGGCTACAGCTTCAACTGCTGCTTCGGCTGCGGGCTCCTCGAACGGAGTCTCCACAGCTGCGACAACCTCGGCTACGGCGGCCTGCTCGGCATCGATGGCCGCCTTCACGGCCTTCTTGATGCGGGGCTTGCCCTCCTTCTTCACGGGAGCGTCGGCACCTGCCTCGGCCTCCTGGGCTTCCTTCTCCTTTTCGAGCTTACGCTCCTCGGTACCCTCGGCGATTGCGGCGCACATGGCTTCGAGCACCACGGCAATCGACTTGGTAGCATCGTCATTTGCAGGTATAACGTAATCAATGTCGGTCGGATCACAACAAGTATCTACCATTGCAAATACGGGGATGCTCAGGCGTTTTGCCTCCCTTACGGCGTTGGCCTCCTTCTGCACGTCGACGACGAACAGGGCGGCCGGCAGGCGCGTCAGGTCGGCGATCGAGCCGAGGTTCTTCTCGAGCTTCGCGCGCTGGCGGGAAATCTGGAGCTTCTCACGCTTGGAGAAGTTATCGAACGTGCCGTCGCTATTCATCTTGTCGATGGTAGCCATTTTCTTGACGGCTTTACGTATGGTGGGGAAGTTTGTCAGCATACCGCCTGCCCAACGCTCTGTGACGTAAGGCATACCGACGGCTGCCACCTTTTCGGCAACAATATCCTTGGCTTGTTTCTTCGTGGCTACGAACAGCACGCGGCGGCCGCTCTTGGCGATCTGCTTGATGGCTGCGGCAGCCTCATCGATCTTGAGCACGGTCTTGTGCAGGTCGATGATGTGGATGCCGTTCTTCTCCATGAAGATGTAAGGAGCCATTTTGGGGTTCCATTTGCGCTTCAGGTGACCGAAGTGCGCACCGGCTTCCAATAATGTATTAAAATCTGTACGTGACATTTTAATTCAATCGTGTTTGTTAATTTTAATTCTCTTTTCTTCAACCCGACGGGTAGCGGCCTGGCCGATCCCACGGGTTTTCCGCGGCGGGGCAACCTGAAAGTAATACGCGTATAGATAATATAGGTAGTCTTTCCGGTTTGTAACCCGCACCGTGCTTGCCGAAATCCGGTCGTGCGATTAACGCTTGCTGAACTGGAACTTGCGGCGTGCTCCGGGCTGACCGGGCTTCTTACGCTCAACCTCGCGGGGATCGCGCGTGAGGAACCCGGCCTTTTTCAGTGCCGGACGCATCTCAGCGTCGATTTCGCACAATGCGCGTGCGATGCCCAAGCGAGCAGCCGAAGCCTGTCCCGTAATACCACCGCCATCGAGGTTGATGACGATGTCGTAATTCTCCACCGTGTTGGTAGCCAGCAGCGGCTGCTTCACCTGGTACTGGAGAATTTCGAGCGGGAAGTAAACTTCAAGCGCCTTGCGGTTGATTGTAATCTGACCCTTACCCGGCTTCACGTATACGCGAGCCACAGCGGCCTTACGACGACCTACGGTGTTTACAACTTCCATAACTCTTACTTAATCTCGTTTAACTTAATGGTCTTCGGGTTCTGCGCTGCGTGCGGATGCTCCGTGCCGGCATATACCTTCAGGTTTCTGAGCAGCGCGGCGCCCAGACGGGTGCGGGGCAGCATGCCCTTGACTGCTTTTTCGACGATGAACGTCGGTTTCTTGGCCAGATAGTCGGCAGGCGTAGCGAAACGCTGGCCGCCGGGGTATCCGGTGTGACGCGTGTAGACCTTGTCGGTCATTTTTTTGCCCGTGAGCTTCACCTTGTCCGCGTTGATGACGATGACGTAGTCACCGCAGTCCACGTGGGGCGTGTAGCTGGGCTTGTTCTTGCCTCGGAGGATCTTCGCGATCTGCGATGCAAGACGTCCCAATACCTCATCCGCAGCGTCGATGACGACCCATTCCTTGGTCACCGTCGAAGCATTGGCCGAGATAGTCTTGTAGCTTAATGAATCCACTGTGTTTTACGTTTAATTTAACTTGTTTGTAATCCGTTCCCCGCACTTTACGGGTGCGCAAAGGTACTAAAAAGTTTTCGTTCTGCAAAATAATACGGATTAAAAACGAGAATAGTCATCAACGCCGACCCGGACTTCCCGTCCCGGGACGGACGGTCGCACCGGCTGCCCGGCAGGCCGGGTTCTGTCCAGCCGGAAAATCAACGGAAGCGTATACCTCACCTGCACCGGTTCGCCGTTCCCGAGCCGTCCGGGTTCCCACTTGGGCGACAGGGTGAGCACCCGCCCTACTTCCCGGATCAGGGCCAGATTCAGTCCCTGCTCCACGACGATTTCGGACAGCGTCCCGTCCTTTTCGACAATGAACGTCACTACAATGTCGTCTTCGACTTCATCCTCGAGCGCCTCCCGGGGATATTTCAGGTTCTCCATCACCCATTTGCGGAAACTTTGCAGATCCCCGCCCTGAAATAGCGGCATCCGTTCCAGTTCCCCGGCCACATCCTCCTCCAACGGAATTCCATCCGACAGCCCCGCCGCGAGCGAATCCGCGGCCGTAGGCACCGCCAACTGGATATTGACGGGCATTACCAGTTTCGTGCGCACCGCAACGTTCCCCAGGCGTCCGGGAGTCCACCGCGGTGCGGAGGCGAGCACACGCAGGACTTCGGCCGAGCATCGTTCGTCCGTCGAACTGACCACTTCCGGCTCCTCGACCGCCCCTTGCCTGCCGACGACGAACGACACGACCAGGCGCGCCTCGACCCCCTCGCGGAACATCTCCCCGCCGAAACAAAGATGCCGGAACACCCAGTCCCGGAAAGCGAGCACGTCGCCCCCCTGGAACCGGGGAGGCTCGTCCACGCGCAGGTAAACAGTCCGGCCGGAAGCGGCGGTATCCAGCCTTACCACGGCGGAAGAATCCGGCAGGATGGCCGGATGTGCCGCAGCGCTGCCCGCAAAGTACGGGAGCGCAGCAAGGAGAAAAAAGAATCGGGTCATTTTCAAATGGATTCGGGTAGACGATCCCTGCAAACATACGATTTTATATCCGGAATTACAAATCGAACGGGCAGGCAGGCGGGAACGCGGCCGCGGGTCAGCGACCGCTACGGGAACGTCCGCGGGCATGGCGGACGACCTCGTAGCGTCCCGCCGAATCGGTCACGAGCCGGTGCACGCCGGGGTCGTCGGGCAGGTAGCGCACCACGACCGAATCGCCGATGCGGGCCGTATGGAGGTTCTCTTTTTTGCGCACCTTACCGGTGTACGTTTGTCCGCCGACCACATAACGGTAATCGAAGTAACAGACCGTATGTTTCCCGCGGTAACGACGGCTGCGGGGCCTGTACCCGACGAATTCAGCCCGTGAAGAGCTGCCTGTCAGCACGGCCTTCGTCTCGACGCCTTCCGCCTGCAACCTCCCGGAGATATGCCCCGACCGGAGGAGAGCCGCCCCGAGCAGGGCAGCCGGCACGCAGAGAAAAGCAATGATCCATTTACCTCGGCTCATAATTCAGGAATCAGTCCGGACGAAAATACGAAAAACGAGGAACGGATGCCGTACAACGACGGCTCCACCTGCGTAACGTTCCCGAGCGTGTCGATGACGAAGCTAACGAGGATACGCCCCTGCTCGCCCCGGTCGAATGCCTCGCGGGGATAGCGGACATTCCGGTACACCCAGGCACGGAACTCCGTGAGGTCTCCGCCCATAAAGGTCGGATATTGTTCTAAGCCCGTGTGAAAGACGCACTCCCCGGCTTCGGGATCCTGCGCCGCAACCCCCTGCGACACACACAGGGCAAGCAACCATACACAGCATTTTTTCATAGTCAACGTTTTTTCACCGGATACAAGCGGATCGGAGTTTTCATAAAGGTACAAAAAAAATCGCACTGTTGTCCAATAAAACGCATCCGGCAACAAAAAAAACGGCATGAAGAGGGAGAGCGTGACGGAAGCCGGAGACCCCGGCGAGGGAGTCCCTACGGGGGCGGAAGAGCGGCGCCGAGTGCCTGCAAAAACCCGGCACGACCACTCACAAAAAAGGCGGGCTCCGGTTTTCGGAGCCCGCCCCTATCGCGGACGACACTTCTGCCGCCCGGCGTAGTATTATCCGAGGAACGACAGCAGGATACCCGCAGCGACGGCCGAACCGACCACGCCGGCCACGTTGGGCCCCATGGCGTGCATCAGCAGGTAGTTCGAAGGATTCTCCTTCTGGCCTTCGGTCTGCGATACGCGGGCAGCCATCGGGACTGCCGAAACGCCTGCCGAACCGATCAGCGGGTTGATCTTGTTCCCGTCCTTGCTGAAGACGTTCATCAGTTTGGCCAGCAGCACGCCTCCGGCGGTTCCCATGGCAAACGCGATGACACCCAGCACGAGGATCCCCAGCGTACGGAAGTTCAGGAACGCCTCGGCCGTAGCCGTAGCGCCGACCGTGAGGCCGAGGAAGATCACCACGATGTTCATCAGTTCGTTCTGCACCGTCTTGCTCAGGCGATCCACCACGCCGCACTCCTTCATCAGGTTACCCAGCATGAGGCACCCGACCAACGGGGCCGCACTGGGCAGCAGCAGCGAGATGATCACGGCGATGATCAGCGGGAAGAGGATACGCTCCAGCTTCGAAACCGGGCGCAGCGTACGCATCTTGATGCCACGCTCCTTCTTGCTGGTCAGCGCGCGCATGATAGGCGGCTGGATCACCGGCACGAGCGCCATGTAGGAGTAGGCCGCCACAGCGATCGGGCCCAGCAGTTCGGGGGCCAGCATCGAGGTGAGGTAGATGGCCGTCGGGCCGTCCGCACCGCCGATGATACCGATGGAACCGGCCTGCGCGGGCGTGAAGCCCAGGGCGTAGGCGCCGAGGAACGTCACGAAGATACCGATCTGCGCGGCGGCGCCGAGCAGGAAGCTCTTCGGGTTGGCGATCAGCGGGCCGAAATCGGTCATCGCCCCCACGCCGACGAAGATCAGGCAGGGGTAAATACCCAGTTTCACACCCAGGTAGAGGTAGTCGAGCAGTCCGGCGTTGGCCACGAAAATATCCCAGTGGACATGTCCGTCGGCGAAAAGCTCGGTATGGTAGAGGTTCGCACCGGGCAGGTTGGTGAGCAGCATGCCGAAGGCGATGGTGAACAGCAACAACGGTTCGAACTTGTGCCTGATAGCCAGGTAGAGCAGGAAGAATGCCACGCAGATCATGGCGACGCTCCCCCAGCCCATCTCGGAGAAGAAACCCGCGATACCGGTCGAACCGGCGAAGTTACGCAGGCTGTCCCATACGAAGTCAGCGTTCGAGGTTAGCATTGTCAGCATAGGGCTATTCGATAACGATCAGGTTATCGCCTTCCATAACCGTAGCGCCCTGCTGGATGCAGACCTCCTTGACTACACCGGCACGGTCGGCGTCGATATTGTTCTCCATCTTCATGGCTTCGAGCACGACGAGCGTCTGGCCCGAGGCCACCTTGTCGCCGACCTGCACCTTGACCGAGAGCACGGTGCCGGGCAGCGGGCATTTCACGGCGTAACCCGACGAGGGGGCCGAAGGGGCGATGCGGGGCGAAGGCGAAGCCGTCGCAGGGGTAATCATGGCACTGTTGGCTTCCTTGGGAGCGGGCACCACCTGGGGCCGCGATGCGGCAGAGGTCTTGGCGCCTTCGATCTCGACCTCGTAGGCCGTACCGTTGACGACGACGTGCGCCACCGTCGAGGCGTCGTTCACCTCGTCGATCTGCACGGTATAATTCTGTCCGTTGATTTTCAGTGAGTAATCTTTCATTGTTATTTAAGTTCTATTTCCTTTCGGGAAGCGGGGTTAAACCGTGAATTTTCGAATTCCAGGGCGAATAGGCACGCTTGATGCTCAGGATGGTCAGCACTTCGGACTCCCTGTCGTGCAGGGCGCTCCGGTAGAGCTTCAGGGCCGTGGCGATGGCCGCGATCTCCTCGTCGTGGATCTGCCCCGGAACTACCGCGGACTTATTGGCAGCGGCAGTCGCAGCGGCCTGGCGGCGCGTGAAGACATAGCCGAAGAGCTTCATCACCCACACCAGCAGAACCAGCACGAGGAACACGAGGCAGATACTGATGAGTGCCACCCACAGCATCTCCGACCAGCTCCAGTCTATTACCGATAATATTCTCATACTCATGCGATTCTATTACAACGGAATATTCGAATGCTTCTTCGCGGGGTTCTGCAGGCGCTTGGTTGCCAGCGACTGCAGCGCACGGATAATGCGGAAGCGCGTGTTGCGCGGTTCGATCACGTCGTCGATATAGCCGTAGCGGGCGGCGTTGTAGGGGTTCGAGAACTTGTCGTTGTACTCCTTCTCCTTCTCGGCCACGAACTTGGCTTTCTCTTCGGGCGACTCGATCGCTGCGACCTCCTTGCCGTAGAGCACCTCGACGGCACCGCTGGCGCCCATCACGGCGATCTCGGCCGTCGGCCATGCGTAGTTGATGTCACCGCGGATGTGCTTCGACGACATCACGATATAGGCGCCGCCGTACGCCTTGCGCAGCGTGACGGTGACCTTGGGAACCGTAGCCTCGCAGTATGCGAAGAGCAGTTTCGCGCCATGAGTGATGACGCCGCCGTACTCCTGGGTCGTACCCGGCAGGAAGCCCGGAACGTCCACCAGGGTCACGATCGGAATGTTGAACGCATCGCAGAAGCGGATGAAACGCGCGGCCTTGCGGCTGGCGTTGATGTCGAGCACGCCGGCCATGAACTTGGGCTGGTTGGCGACGATGCCGACCGACTGGCCGTTGAAACGCGCGAAGCAGGTGATGATGTTCTTGGCGTATCCGGGAGCCGACTCCAGGTACTCGCCGTTGTCCACGATCGCGCGGATGACCTCGGCCATGTCGTAGGGTTTGTTGGCGTTGTCGGGGATGATGTCGTTGAGCGAATCCTCCAGGCGCGTGATCGAGTCGTTGCAGACGGCCAGCGGGGCATCCTCCATGTTGTTCTGCGGCATGTAGGAGATGAGCTTGCGGATCAGCTCGATGCCCTCCTCCTCGGTATCGACGGCGAACTGCGCCACGCCCGACTTGGTGGTGTGCATCGTGGCACCGCCCAGCTGCTCCTGCGTCACGTCCTCGCCCGTCACGGTCTTTACGACCTTCGGGCCGGTGAGGAACATGTTCGAGGTCTCCTTCTTCATGATGATGAAGTCGGTCAGGGCGGGCGAATAAACGGCACCGCCGGCGCAGGGGCCGAAGATGGCCGAAATCTGCGGGATGACGCCCGACGACATCACGTTGCGCTGGAAGATGTTGGCATAGCCGGCCAGCGCGTTCACGCCTTCCTGGATACGCGCACCGCCCGAGTCGTTCATGCCGATGCAGGGGGCGCCGTTGCGCAGGGCCATGTCCATGACCTTGCAGATCTTGTCGGACATCGACAGCGACAGCGAACCCGCCGTCACGGTGAAGTCCTGTGCGAAAACATAGACCAGGCGTCCGTTGATCGTACCGTAACCGGTCACTACACCGTCGCCGAAGGCATGGCTCTTGTCCATCCCGAAGTCGTAGCAGCGGTGCGTCACGAACATGTCGAACTCCTCGAAGGAGCCTTCGTCGAGCAGCATCTGGATGCGCTCGCGAGCCGTGTACTTACCCTTGGCATGCTGGGCGTCGATACGCTTCTGACCGCCTCCGAGACGCGCGGTTTCGCGGTTCTCGATCAGCTGGTTGATCTTGTTCTGAATTTCACTCATAAGTATGTAGGTTTGTAATTTTTCCGAACCCCGGAATTTCCCGGCAGGTATCGCCCGCGGCCTGCGGCCGCGTTTACAGGTCTGACCCCACCCTAAATTCCTCCCTCGGGAGGGACTTCTGTTCCGCCTTTGGCGGAATTCGGAGATTCCGCAATATTCCTTGTTACACTATTTGTTCTTATTCTCGCAAAGCTCGGTCAGGATGCCCTGGGTCGATTTGGGGTGCAGGAAAGCGATGGTCATCCCCTCGGCGCCCTTGCGCGGGGTCTTGTCGATCAGGCGGATGCCCTTGGCTTCGGCATCGGCGAGCTGCTCCTCGATATTCTCGCAGGCAAGCGCCATGTGGTGGATACCGACGCCGCGGTTTTCGATGTATTTGGCGATGGTCGACTCCTCCGAAGTGGGTTCCAGCAGTTCGATCTTGGTCTGCCCCAACATGAAAAACGCCGTGCGCACCTTCTGGTCAGCGACCTCTTCGATGGCATAGCATTTCAGGCCCAATACGTTTTCCCAGTAGGGAATTGCTTCATCGAGGCTCTTCACTGCGACGCCAAGATGCTCGATATGAGAAACTTTCATAGCAAATATAAAATTTAAGTTAGTGAATATTTCGCGTCAAATACCAGCTTGTTATTTTGCGAACACAAAGATAGGGTATTAAATTGGAAATACCCAAGAGATTTCTGGTATTTTTTTCCGGATTTATGCTCCTTTCGGGAAGGCCAAGCGCTTCACAGCGAACTGTAAATGTCGATCAGCCGGCGGGCGACGGCGTATTCCGAGAAAAGTTCGGCGCGGCGACGTTCGCGGGCTTTCATCTCGCGGCGGAAATTCGCGTCCGACAGCACGTTTTCCAGCGCAGCGGCCACCTCCCCCGCCGCCTCAGGGCGGACATAGGCCGCGGCGTCGCCGGCAGCCTCGCGGTTGAGCTGCGTGTCGCTCAGCACCATGGGTACCCCGGCACGCATCGCCTCCACCACGGGCACGATCGACGCCTCGATCCCAGCATCGGGCAGGTAGACGAAGGCATGGGCGAGGCGGAACAGCGCCGGCAGGTCGTCGGGGCTGAGTTCGTAGATGAAATCAACGCGCGAGGCCATATGCCGCCCGCGGGCAAATTCCAGCAGGGAATCCGAATAGGCCGTGCGCCGGCCGCAGACCACGATCCCGACCCGCTCGGCGGAAGATGCGGCAGGACGCACGGCGGTGTCCGCCGGGGCCTCGCCGCGCATGCCCGTGGCGATGCCGCCCCGCCCTGCCGCTGCGGCGGCACCCCGCCCCGGATCCCGATCGGCAGCCAGCCCAGGCAGCTCCGGGTCTGCGGCCACGGCTTCACGCTGCGCCGCGCCGAGCCCCTCTGCACGGATCGCACGTTCGCGTTCGCCGAGCGAGCCGACCGCCTCGAATAGCACCTTGTGGTTATGGCGCTCTTCGACGGTGCCGAGCATGAGGATGAACTCGGCGGGCAACATGTATTTGCGCCGCACCGCCTCGAGCTGCGCACCGGCAGGCGGTTCGTGCGGGACGCGCGCGGCGAGGGGCATGACGACCTCGATGCGCCCCGGGTCGATCCGCAACCGCTCCGACAACTCCTCGCGGGCATCGCGGTTGACCGTAATCAGACGGCTGGCGGAGCGCAGCGCACGACGGTAGAACCGCAGCAGCACCAGCCGCTCGGGCAGCGAATAGAGATGCGGGTAGCGCAGAAAATTGAGGTTGTCGACGGTCATCACGCTGGGTATCCTCCGCAGCAGCGGCAGGGGCAACCCGGGGCGGAAGCCGTGGTAGAGGTCGAGCTCCTTATAACGCGCCCTGTCAACGATATACTCGTGCTCGGGGGCATATTCGGCCAAAAGTTCGGCAAGGTGCCGGGAGTAAGTCCCGGCAGGCGCGGCCGGGGTCTCTTCGAATCCGATTTTCATAACTCTATGTAAAATTTTTCGTCCATATGGCAAATAATTGTTATCTTCGCTGAAAATAAGGCTGCCTTTTATGAAGAAAGTTTTGCTCACTTTACTCCTGGCGCTGGCGCTCCCCGTTGCGGCGGCCGTGGCACAAAACATCGCCCTCGGCGAGCGCGTACCCGAGGTCAAGGTTCCGGCATGGCTCGGGGGAGAGAAACCCGCCGCCACCCCGCGCCTGACCTACGTCGAGTTTTTCCACTCGTCGAATCCGGCCTGCACTGCGTCGCTCGAACAACTTCGGGCGATAACCGACAAATTAGGCGCCAAACTCCGCGTCGTGGTCGTCACGCGCGAAAACGAGGAGAAAATCGCCCCCCTGCTTTCGCCGTTCCTCTCGCGGCACATCTCCGTCGCACTGGACACCGGAGGCAGGATATTCTCGGCATTCAACGTGCAGTACGTCCCGTTCGGGGTGCTGGTCGACAGCCGGAACCGGGCGCTGTGGATGGGCAACTCACTGCAGCTGACACCCGAAATCATCGAAAAATCAAGTAAATAGCACCATGTCCTTCACGAAGATAAACCATTACGAAAAAGAGTACGCAGATACCCATCACGACACGGCGCTCAACGTCACCGAAGGCGTTGAAGACCAACCTATCGTAAGCCCTTACTTCACGCGCCGCAAGAAGCGGAGGCTTTCGACCGACGAATACGTCGAGGGCATCCTCGCGGGCAACATCACCACCCTGTCGCAGGCCATCACGCTCGTCGAGTCGAATAACCCCGCCCATTACGCGCAGGCGCAAGAGATCATCGAACGCTGCCTGCCGCACGCCGGGAAATCGGTGCGCATCGGCATCACGGGCGTCCCCGGGGCAGGCAAGTCGACCTTCATCGAGGCCATCGGCAACATGGTCACCTCGCTGCGGCACAAACTGGCGGTGCTGGCCATCGACCCCTCGTCGGAACGCAGCGGGGGTTCGATCCTCGGCGACAAAACCCGCATGGAGAGCATTTCGGGCAATCCCGACGTCTTCATCCGCCCCTCCCCTTCGGCCGGGTCGCTGGGCGGCGTGGCACGCAAGACGCGCGAGACGATCATCCTGTGCGAAGCCGCGGGCTTCGACGTGGTATTCATCGAGACGGTGGGCGTCGGGCAGTCCGAGACGGCCGTGCACTCGATGGTCGACATGTTCATGCTGTTGCAGATTTCGGGTGCCGGCGACGAGTTGCAGGGCATCAAGCGCGGCATCATGGAGATGGCCGACATCATGGTCATCACCAAGGCCGACGGCGAGAACATCCACAAGGCCGAACTGGCCAAGACCCAGTTCCAGGGGGCATTAAGGCTGTTCCCCGTCCCGGAATCGGGCTGGCGGCCCAATGTATACACCTGCTCGGCCGTGGCAGCGACGGGGCTCGAAGAGGTCTGGAAAGGCGTCGAAGAGTTCCTCGACCACATCCAGGCCAACGGCTATTTCCGCCACAACCGCAACCGCCAGAACAAATACTGGATGTACGAGTCGATCAACGAAGTGCTGCGCAACTCGTTCTACCACGACCCGGCGGTCGAAACACGCATCGCGGAGTACGAAAAGCGCGTACTGGAGGACAAAATATCGTCGTTCATCGCCGCCAAGGAGCTGCTGGACATCTATTTCAAGGATTTGAAATAAACGGCGTCCCATCTCATACGCCCCCCCGTTTCAGCACTTTTCGGCCGGCTGCCCTTCCCTAAAACGAAAACCGCCTTCGGATCTCTCCCGAAGGCGGTTTTCTTTCACTTTCACGGCGCCAATACTGCAACCCTCGGGCCGCGAATCGCCGAAGCGGAATCCGCCGGCAGAAAATACCGGGGCGAAATCCGGAAGCAAAATACCGGTGCGAAAAACGGGCGCGAAATGCAGAAGCAATAAGCGGGCGAATAAGCCGGCGCGAAATGCAGGCGTCCCTACCCCGCCGCATACTTTTCCCGCAACAGCTCCGCCAGGCCGGGCATACCTTCGGCGGCGCGTTTGCGGATCAGGGTCAGCGGATTGCGGATGCCCGCCGTATCGGGATTACCGGGATCGACGACATAAATCGGGATTTCGGGGCGCACGCAGCGCACCAGCGACGCGGCGGGATAGACCGCCAGCGAAGTCCCCACGACCACCATGATATCCGCCGTCCGGGCAATCTGCGCGGCACGTTCGAACATCGGCACCGCCTCGCCGAAAAAGACGATGTGCGGACGCAGCAGCGCCCCGTCGGGCGCCGTGGCGCCGAGCTTCTGCTCCCAGCCCTCGATCGGGACGACCAGATCGGGATTGCGCGACGAGCGCAGGCAGGTCAGTTCGCCGTGCAGGTGGGTCACTTTCGACGAGCCGGCACGCTCGTGCAGGTCGTCTACGTTCTGCGTCAAGACCTCGACCTCGAAATCCCGTTCCAGCCCCGCGATGGCCTCGTGCCCGGCATTGGGCTGCGCGGCGAGCATCTCGCGGCGGCGCATGTTGTAAAACCCGATGACCGTGGCACGGTTATGCGCCAACGCCTCGGGCGTGCAGACATCCTCGATCCGGTAGGAAGCCCATAACCCGTCGGAATCGCGGAAGGTCGCCAGACCGCTGTCGGCGCTTACCCCCGCACCCGTAAAAACGACGATTTTTTTCATAAACTATAACTTTAGATAACCTAATCTATGCCCAACGGCAGCAAGCAGTATCAACAGGCCGAATCCGACTGCCTTCGTAACTCCGACGGCGACGCCTTCGGTCGAAATATCGTATGCCAGCATCGCCGCCAGCACGAAAAAAGCGATCCCCAGCGCGACTTTCGCCAGCAGGGACTTTCGCCCGGCGGGTTCGGTGCGATCCACGGGTTCGGTGCGATCCGCAGGTACAGTATGATCCGGGAGCACCGCGCAATCCTCAGGCAGAATGCGATCCGGGCGCCCGGTGCGGATACGGAATCCCGTATTTCCGGCAGCCCTGCGGGATTCGGCCCGGCCGCCGGCACACCGCCCTTTGGGCGTCCATGCCGTGAGCAGTGCGGGCAGACCGAACAGCAGGGAACTCACTGCCGCATGCAACGGCGACTGCCCGACCCACAGCAGGTTGAGCGGGAACATCGCCAGCGCAACCGCAAGCACCGAAACAACCGCAAAAATCCATTTCCGATTCATAGCAACCTCCTTTTATTACCTATTCGCCTGCATCCGGCGGGATGCCGTGAGTTTGCGGCGCTTCATGCGCAATTGCCAAAGCCGCAGTTCGGCATCGGAGCGCAGGCGCCGCCAGCGCCACAGGCTGTAAAGGCAAGCGGCAAACGACACGGCACCAAGCCCGAGCAACATGCAGGCCGTCGCCCGGTCGTCCGGAGCCTCCGCAAAGACGACCGACGGCATAATGACGCCCATGACAAGCGACAGGCACAACAGCATCAGCCACGCATCGCGCCACCGCTGCCGGGGACGCTTGCGCCGGTAATCCGCATATACATCGCAGATTCCCAACAATATACTCGCCGCCAGCAGCACCCCGCAAACCCACAGGGGCAGCACGTCGGAGCGCAGCAGCAGAAAAAAGAGTAGCAACCCGGCTGCCGCCCGCAAAGCGGCCCGGATCCGCACCCCCTTCGGGTTGCGGACGTTGCGGGGCCTTTTTATAAACATCGGATTCGACATAACACCGGCTTTTATTGATCCTACCATTTACTGCGTCTCGAATCAAGCCATACGGGAACAACGACGGCCGCAACCGCCATCGCCTTGAGCAGCATCCCCCCGAACCCGCGGGCCAGCGAACATTCGCCGCCCAGCATATCCGAAATCTGGGACGAGCAAACCAGGGCGAACGCCCCCAGCAGCAATACGAAACAGAGAACCCTGCCCCGCCACGCCGCACAGGATCCCACGTTACCGACGGCCTCCCCGTCCTGCCCGCCGTCGTCATCGGACGGTTCGGGCCCGACGGCGGCCCATACGCCCAAAGCCCAGCAAAAAGCAATCACCAGTGCACAGACAGCCCCCTTCCAAAGCGCCTCGGCAGTCGGGAGACCTTCACCGAAACGGCGCAGCAGGAAAATTACGACGAAGGCGACAACGGCTGCCACGGGCAGGCCGAGCCACATGCGGCTGTGCAGAAACATCCGCCAGCGTCCGGCATCGAGCAGGCCGGAAAAATAGCATCTCCACATCCTGAACATCGGATTTATTTTTTTATATCGGCTTTATTTTTTTGCGGGTCGTCGGACTGCATACGGGCGTGCGGAGGCAGCGGGCCGGCCTCCCCGGCTGCCGCTGTGGCAACGGGAGGGACGGCATCCTGCAGCGGCGGCGTGCCTTCACCGGACGCAACGTCAGCAGGAGGAGCGGCGGCAACCGCGGGAGAAACGGCCGCCGGAGCCGGCGGGAAGTCCCTGCCCGACGAAGCAACGCCCGTATCCGCGGCCGGCAGGGTCGCCCCGGCGGCCGCACGCGGCTTCTTCAGGCGGCCGCTGCGGCGCAGGGCATCGGCGATGATCCACTGGAGCTGGCCGTTGATCGAGCGGAACTCGTCGGCAGCCCATAGCTCCAGTGCGTCCATCGTCGCGGCGTCAATACGCAGTACGAAACTCTTGTTATTACTCTCTTTAGCCATCCCCAGTTAAATCAATGGTGCAGGGTTCCGGCATTCACCACGGGCTGCGCGGCTTCGTCGGCACAGAGCACTACGAGCAAATTCGACACCATGGCCGCCTTGCGCTCTTCGTCCAGTTCGACGATATGCTCGTTGCCGAGGCGGTCGAGCGCCATGTGAACCATCGACACAGCGCCCTCGACGATCTTCTCGCGGGCGGAGATGATGGCATCGGCCTGCTGGCGGCGCAGCATCACGGCGGCGATTTCGGGCGCATAGGCCAGGTAGTTGATGCGGGCTTCGACCACCTCGATGCCGGCCATCGCCAGACGTTCGTTGAGCGTGTGTTCGAGCTGGTCGTTGATCTGCTCGCTGTTCGAGCGGAGCGTCAGCTCATCGTCCGCAACGCCATTGTTATCATAGGAATAGCAACCGGCCACCTGGCGCAATGCGGCGTCGCTCTGCACGCCCACGAAGTTCTCGAGGATGTTCATGCGCGCCGTGGCCGAAACGCCGGTCTGCCCGGCCGTAGTCGGGGCGTCGATCTCGAAAACGGCCTTATAAATATCGTCGCGCTTGATCTTCCAGACCAGTACCAGCCCGATCAGGATCGGGTTGCCCGTCTTGTCGTTGACCTTGATCGGGTCGACGTTCAGGTTGCGGGCGCGGATCGAGATCTGCTTGGCCGACATGAAGGGGTTGACCCACCAATAGCCCGTTTCGTAGAAGGTACCTTTGTATTTACCGAAAAAGACCATCACGCGCGCCTCGTTGGGTTCGAGCAGCATGAATCCCGCCATGCAGATCAGCATGCAAAGGCTCCAGACGACGCCCGCCGCCACCAGTCCGCCGCCGAGCGCCAGCCCGGCGTCGATGCGCTGCGCGCCCGCGACGATCGCGTAAACCCCCAAGGCCAACCCGCCGAGGATCAGCACCAATGCCAGGAAACCATTGCATTTCCAGCCTTTGTAAACGAAATTTCCATTTTCCATACCCGTGTAGTTTTTGAATGATATTATTTTGATATCACAAATATATCGAACATTTTTGGATTTGCAAATTTTCCGGGCATTTTTTTCATAACGGACTGCGACCGAAGCAGAAGAGGCCCCGCAGCCCGGTTTAGGCCGAAAAAAACCGCTCCGTGGCACAGTTCATGCAAGGTTGGAGGGCGTAAACCAAAACAAAATTTACATCATGAATCAGCAAAGACACACCAACGAAGACACGCTGACCGACATTTTCGGTTCGGAGGAAATGCGCAGTCCGGCACCCACGGAATTCATCCCCAAGGGCAAGACGGCTCCCGAGATCGCTTACCAGTTAGTCAAGGACGAGACCTATCCGCAGACACAGCCGCGGCTGAACCTCGCCACGTTCGTAACGACCTACATGGACGATTACGCCACGCGGCTGATGAACGAGGCCATCAACATCAACTACATCGACGAAACGGAGTACCCGCGTGTCGCGGTGATGTGCGGCCGCTGCCTGAACATCGTTGCCAACATGTGGAACACCCCCGAGAAGGCCGAATGGAAGACCGGTGCGCTGGGCATCGGTTCGTCGGAGGCATGTATGCTGGGCGGCGTGGCCGCATGGCTCCGCTGGCGCCAGCGCCGCAAGGCCGCAGGCAAGCCCTTCGACAAACCGAACCTGGTGATGAGCGCCGGGTTCCAGGTCGTATGGGAGAAGTTCTGCCAGCTGTGGCAGATCGAAATGCGCACCGTGCCCCTGACGCTCGACCACATCACGCTCGACCCCAAGCAGGCGCTGGAGATGTGCGACGAGAACACGATCTGCATCGTGCCGATCGCAGGCGTCACGTGGACGGGCCTGGACGACGACATCGAGGGGCTGGACAAGGCGCTCGACGAGTACAACGCCAAGACCGGCTATGAAATCCCGATCCACGTCGACGCAGCGTCGGGCGGTTTCATCCTGCCGTTCCTCAAACCCGAGAAGAAGTGGGACTTCCGCCTCAAGTGGGTATTGTCGATCTCCACGTCGGGCCACAAGTACGGCCTGGTATATCCCGGCCTGGGATGGGTGGTATGGAAAGACAAGAAATACCTGCCCGACGAAATGTCGTTCTCGGTCAACTACCTGGGCGCCAACATCACGCAGGTCGGCCTCAACTTCTCGCGCCCCGCAGCGCAGATACTGGGCCAGTACTACAACTTCATCCGCCTGGGATTCGAGGGATACAAGGAGATCCAGCAGAATTCGATGGACATCGCCAAGTACTGCCACCAGCAGATCGGCACGATGAAATGTTTCAAGAACTATTCGGAGGAGGTCGTCAACCCGCTGTTCATCTGGATGATGGATCCCGAGTACGACAAGAAGGCCAAGTGGACGCTGTTCGACCTGCAGGCCAAACTGCAGCAAAGCGGCTGGATGGTTCCCGCCTATACGATGCCCAAGAACATCGAGGACGTGGTCGTAATGCGCATCGTGGTGCGCCAAGGTATGTCGCGCGACATGGCCGACATGCTGATGGGCGACATCCGCAATGCCATCGCCGAGTTCGAGCAGCTGGAGTACCCCACTACCTCGCGCATCAAGTACGAGAACAAGGAACACCAGAAAGGAAAAGTCTTTACGCACTAATGTGCCCCGTCCGGCGGCTGGCAGCCCCGGGGAGGGCATGTCGCGCCGCCGGCACCGGACGGCAGAGCGACAGCCGGGAGCGGGCAACTCCCATATCGGACCGTACGTACGGCGTGACGCCGAAGCGTCACAGGTCACCGTCCCGGCGCCCCTGCTTCGGCAGGGGTTTTTACGAGAGGGCTCCGGCACCCTGGAACGAATGCCGGAAAGCGGGCGCCCCGGCGCCCGCAGCCAAAGCATTTCGCGCCCTGCGGGGCTGCGAAGGGTCGGACAGACGGCTTCCACAATCGTGGGGGCCGTCGTTTTTTTATCGGGATGCGGGCTTTCATGCAGGCCGGGGCGCAGGCCGGGCGGGGAAAACAGAGGGAGAAAACGGAAGACACAAGGCGGGCGGAGGGACGGGAAAGCGGATGCGGGTTTTCACACAGGTCGGAAATCAGCAGGCTGAGCGGGCGGCAGGCCGGGAGACAGGTAAGGGCCCAAAGCGGGGATGGGAACCCGGCCGCAACGGGAAAATCCGACCGGCAGGACAGATGCTGCGACCAATAAGACAACCGTGTGCCCGGAAAGGAGAAAAACAACCGGCGGGGAGGCGGATGCGATTTTCATTATACCGATTTGTTTTGTAACTTTACGACGTTTTTATCCAACCGCAGACAAATGGCAGAAACATTCAATATCTTCCTGATCGTCATGGCCGTGCTGGCCGCCGGGGTTTACGTCGCCCTGCACTTTTTCGAAGCCGGGTACGGCTATCTGTTCAACCCGAAATACGGCCCCCCGGTACCCAACAAGGTGGGCTGGGTCATGATGGAGTCGCCCGTGTTCATCGCCATGTGCGTGCTCTGGCTCATGTCCGGGCGGACATGGGAGGCCGGGCCCCTGGCGCTCTTCGTGCTGTTCCAGGCGCACTACCTGCAGCGCGCCTTCATCTTCCCGCTGCTGCTGCGCGGAGAGTCGAAGATGCCGCTGGGGATCGTCGTGATGGGCATGACGTTCAACACGCTCAACGCGCTGATGCAGGGCGGGTGGATCTTCTACGTCTCGCCCGAAGGCTATTACGCCGACTGGTTCGCAAAGCCCTACATTTACGTCGGAGGAGCCCTGTTCATGGCGGGGATGGCCGTAAACCTCCATTCCGACCATATCATCCGCAACCTGCGCAAGCCGGGCGACACGCGCCACTACATTCCCCGCGGGGGGATGTTCCGATACGTCTCGTCGGCCAACTATTTCGGCGAACTGCTCGAATGGACGGGCTTCGCCGTGGCTTCGTGGTCGTGGGCCGGAGCGGTATTCGCCTGGTGGACGTTCGCCAACCTTGCACCCCGTGCGGCATCGCTTTACAAGCGTTACGCACAGGAGTTCGGGGAGGAATTCACGGCGCTGAAACGAAAAAAAATCATACCTTTCATCTATTAACCTACCGGAAAATGTCATCACTGTTCACCCCTTATAAATTAGGCCCCGTGACACTGCGCAACCGCACGGTACGTTCGGCGGCGTTCGAGTCGATGGGGCGCCATTTCGGCCCCACGGAGCAGCTCAAGGAGTACCACGTTTCGGTGGCGCGCGGCGGCGTGGGGATGACCACGCTGGCCTACGCCGCGGTGAGCCGCAGCGGGCTGTCGTTCGACAAGCAGTTGTGGCTGCGCCCAGAGATCGTGCCCGGGCTGCGCGGGATAACCGACGCCGTACACCGCGAAGGCGCGGCGGCCGGCATCCAGATCGGGCACTGCGGCAACATGACCCATTTGACGACCGCCGGGCAGATCCCGATCGGCGCGTCGACGGGGTTCAACCTCTATGCCTACACCCCCGTGCGGGGTATGCGCAAGGACGAGATCGCGCAGGTGGCACGGGATTTCGGGAAGGCCGTCCACACCGCGCACGACGCGGGGTTCGACTCGGTGGAGGTACATGCCGGGCACGGCTACCTGATCTCGCAGTTCCTCTCGCCCTACACCAATCACCGGAAGGACGAGTACGGCGGGACGTTGGAAAACAGAATGCGCTTCATGCGGATGTGCCTCACAGAAGTGATGGAGGCCGCGGCGAAAACGGGGACGGCCGTATTGGTGAAGCACAACATGTACGACGGGTTCAAGGGCGGCATCGAGATTCCCGAAAGCATCGCCATAGCCCGCGAGATCGAACGCTTCGGTGTCGACGGCATCGTGCTTTCGGGCGGGTTCGTGTCCAAGGCCCCGATGGCCGTGATGCGGGGGCTGATCCCGATCTACACGATGAGCTACTACTCGCCCCTGTGGCTGCGCTATTTCATCCGCTGGTGCGGGCCCTTCATGATCCGGCAGTTCCCCTTCGAGGAGTGCTATTTCCTGGAAGACGCCAAGAAATTCCGCGCCGAGCTGAAATGCCCGCTGGTATATGTCGGCGGGCTGGTGAGCCGCGAAGGGATCGACAAGGCGCTGGACGCAGGGTTCGAACTGGTGCAGATGGCCCGGGCGCTGGTCAACGACCCGGCGTTCGTCAACAAGCTCCGCGAGGGCAACGCCTCGACCCGCAGCGGCTGCGACCACCGCAACTACTGCATCGCGCGGATGTACTCGGTGGACATGAAATGCTGCAAGCATTGCGACGGGCTGCCGCGCAGGATACGGGAAGAACTGGCCAAGCTGCCGTAAGCATGGAACACATGGAGAAGCGTAAACGGAACAGCGAAACGTCCGGGGCCGCGGCACAAGGCGGGACGCCAGCCGGATACCGGAACCTCGGAGACAAGGCCGGGTGCAGGGAACACGCGGCCGAGCCGCAAGGCCGCCGGATGGAACGCGGCGCAGTGGCGCCGGGCAGCGCATGGGCGCTGGTGACGGGCGCCGGGTCGGGCATCGGGCGCTGCTACGCCCTGCGGCTGGCGGCGCTGGGCTACCGGCTGGTGATCGCGGGCGACAACCGCGCACCGCTCGAAGCCGTGGCGGAAGAGATACGGAATGCCCGGCCGGCCGGGCGAAAAGCAGCCGCGAAAGAGCCGGAAGCCGCGGAAGGATCGGAAGTTGCCGAAAAATCGAAAGTTGCGGAAGGACTGGGAGTTGCAGCATCCGCAGACGGAAGCGGGGCGCCGGGACGCGAACCGGCGGCGGCGATTGCCGAAGCTACGGGGGAACCCGGGGCTGAAACGGACGGGAACGGGGCGTGCGCAGCCGGCAGTACGGAACAAAGCGTCGGCAGCGGAAAGGGAGACGGCAGCAGGGCAACGGAGGCCGCGATGCCCGACGTGCGGGTGATTGCGATAGATCTGGCGCGGGTCGGGGCGGCACAGGAGCTGTACGACCGCATGGCAGCCGAGGGGATCGGGGTCGACGTGGTGATCAACAACGCCGGGATATTCTCGTTCTGCGACATCCTCGCCACGCCGGCGGAGCGCATCGAGCGCATCATCCTGCTGCACGACCTGACCGTCACGCAGCTATGCCGCCTCTTCGCCGCGGACATGGTACGCCGCGGCGTACGGGGGCACATCCTCAACATGTCGTCCTACTCGCTATGGATGCCGTTCCCGGGGCTGGCGCTATACAGCGCCTCGAAAGCCTACATGCGTTCGTTTTCCGTGGCATTCGCCAAGGAGGTGCGAGAACGGGGCATCCGCGTCACGGCGGTATGCCCGGCAGGCGTGGCGACAGACCTCTACGGGCTGACACCCTACTGGCAGCGCATCGGCTGCAAACTGGGCGTGCTCATCACCCCCGACAGTTGTGCGCGCAGGGGGCTGAAGGCGTTGTGGAGGGGCAGGCGGTGCATCGTACCCGACTGGTGGAACCGCGCCTGGATCCCCTTTTGCAAGGTATTGCCGATGTGGGTGCTGCGTCCGGTACGGCGTTTCACGATGAAGTTCCAGAAATAAGGCGGGACGGCGCAGCCGGCCACCGCAGGACGGATCCCGTCCTGCCGGGTAAAACACGCACGGCGCCGGGCTGTGCCGCCGGAGGCAGGAAGCAGTACGGCGGAGCCACACTCCGGGGACGCGGCGCACGGACAAGACATATAGATGACTATGAAAAATATTAAAAATGTAATTTTCGACCTCGGGGGCGTCCTCGTAGACCTCGACATAGACCGCTGCACAGCGGCATTCAGGCAGCTCGGCATGAACCGGGTCGCCGACCTGATAAACCCCTGCTATCCCGCCGAGATGATCGGACGGCTGGAACGGGGCGACCTGTCGTTCCACGAGGCATGCGACGCGATGCGGAAGCTCGACGGGCAGTACGACGTCACCGACGCCCAGATCGCAGGGGCATACGGCGCGTTCCTGGCGGGGGTTCCGGTCTGGAAACTGCGCCAGGTGGAACGGCTGCGCGGGGCGGGGATCCGCACCTACGTGTTGTCGAACAACAACCCGGCGTCGATGGAGGTCATCCGCGGCGAATTCACGGCCGACGGGCACACGATGGACGACTATTTCGACAAGGTATACCTCTCCTACGAACTGCGCGAGCTGAAACCCTCGGAGGCGATCTTCCGCAAGGTGATCGCCGACAGCGGCATCATCCCCGCACAGACGCTCTTCATCGACGACGGACGGAAGAACGTCGAAGCGGCGCAGGCACTGGGATTAGCAGTATACATGCCCGCGCCGGGAGAGGATTTCGGACACCTGTTCGAAGAGATAACCGCAACGAAATAGCAACGCCGCACGGAATGCCCGGCGGCAGGGCTGCGACCCGGCATAAATAAACGCCTCATGAAAAAGTGGATTAAAATCACATCGATCGTCACGGCCGTGATCGCCGTGATTGTGCTTGCCGTGGCGGTATCCATAGCGCCGTTGGCTAAAAATTACATCGAGAAACACGACCGCGAACTGTTAGGCCGCTCGATCCGCATGGAACGGCTGAAGTTCAACATATTCACGGGGCGCCTGCGCATCGGCGACCTGCGCATCGGCGGGGCGGACGACTCGACGACCTTCTTCCGGCTCGACAGTTTCGAGATGCGCATGCGGCTGTGGCCCCTGCTGTCCAACCGCGTGGTCGTCAAGAAGCTCTCGTTCGCGGCGCCCGGCATAAAGGTCTACCAGCGGGGCAACTCGTTCAGTTTCGACGACATCCTGGCACATTTCGCGGGCGACACGATCCCGGCGGCCGCAACGCCCGAAAAGCCGTCGAAGCCGTGGGAAATAGGCATCTACGACATCTCGATCCGCAACGGGCAGGTGTTTTACAAAGACCTGCTGCTCGATGCCACGTGGGGCATGAAGGACATCAACCTGCACATCCCGGGCGTCTATTTCTCGGGCGAGAAGACCGACGTGGGCGCCGTCCTGAACTTCGCAGAGGGAGGTTCGCTCTCGACCGACGTGGGGTACAACATCGCAACGTCGGAATTCGACATCGGCATCCGCCTGCAGGACTTCGCACTGGCCGGGACGCTGCCCTACTTCCGTCAGGCGCTCGACGTCGCGGCGGTGGACGGACGGCTTTCGGCCGACATACGGCTGCGGGGCAATACCGAGCACCTGCTCTCGCTGCGCACCGAAGGTACGGCCTCGCTGGCGGGTTTCGCCCTGCGCGACCGCCAGCAGCGGCCCGTGGTGGGCGTGGATACGCTGGGCATGAAGCTCGCCGAGGGCGACATGGGGTCGATGCGTTTTCGTTTCGACCGAATCTATGCCGCCGGGGTCTCGGCGCTGTTCGAAATGACGCCCGAAGGCGACAATTTCTCGGCGCTGATGAAACCCACGGGCAGCACGGCAGGAACTCAGGCAGCCGGGAGAATATCCGAAAGCGGTGCAACGGACGACGCGGCACAGGATCGGGCAACGGCTCCGGACGCCCCCGGGGACGTCACACCGACGCTCAGGATCGCCGACCTGGAGATAGCCCGGGGCAGCGTGACGGTGCGCGACCTGACGCTGCACCGCCCGTTCGAATACACCGTCTCGCAGATCGGCATGCACAGCCGCGATTTCGACCCGTCGAAACACAACAAGCTCACGGTGGATGCCCGCATGCAGAAAACGGGCTCGGCGAAACTGCGCTGGGAAGGGGCGTTGGACAACATCGACAACCAGAACATCACGCTCTGGCTGTCGAACCTCGACCTGCGCGACTTCGGCCCTTACTGCGAGCATTTCACGGCCTATCCGCTGACGAAGGGCAACCTCACGTTCCGCAGCCAGAACGTTATCCGCGACCGTTACCTCGACGGCACCAACCACCTCGACATGTTCGAACCGAAGGTCGACAGGAAACGCAAGGACATCAAGGCGGAAATGAACATCCCGCTGAAACTGGGGCTCTATGTGCTCAAGGACAAGAAAGGGCATGTGAAGATGGACTTGCCGGTCAGGGGCAGCCTCGACTCACCGGAATTCTCCTACCGCAAGATCGTGCTCAAGGCGATCGGCAACGTACTGCTGAAGGTGGTGACGGCACCGTTCTCGTTCCTTTCGGGCAACAGGGACAACCTGGAATACATCAACATCGACCCGCAGCAATATGCCTTCACCTCGGAACAATACGCTTCGCTGGACAAGATCGCGCAGGCGTTGCGGGACAAGCCCGAAATGCATATCGCCCTGACGCAGCGCATCAACATGCGGCGCGCCCTGCCCCGGCAGGCGGCTAACGCACTGCGGATGGCATATGCCGCACACATGAGGGCGGCGGATTCGACGCAAAGGCGGCAACTTTCGATGCTCGAATACGAAAAGATCCAGCAGACCGACATCCGCACCCCGGCGATCATGGCCTTTGCCGATTCGCTGCTGGCGGCGCAGGGTGTCTCCCCGCAGGGGCTTTCGGCCGAGGACAAGGCGATGGCGCTCTTCCGCGAACAGGCGGCCGGACAACTGGTACGCATGACGGCCGCCCGCAACAAGGCGCTGATCGACTACATGCAGTCGACGCACGGCGCGGCAGCCCCGGCTTTCCGCGTACAGGCGATGGATTCGGCGGCGATGCTAACCTACGCAGGGCGTGACCGCTACACCATAGCGATAGAAGTGGACGGCGAAACCGTGGAGGTGGCAACGGAGGACGGGGCGCCCGTCGCCGGGGATGACACAGGAACAGCGGATATGGGTGCGGCCGCCACGACCGGAACGGCAATAGATGCAGCAACCTCGACGGAAGTTGCAAGCGAAACGGCAGGGATAACAACCGCGGCAGGTGGTGCGACAGCAGCAGAGACAGCCGGGAGCGGCGAGGCGGCATCCCCGGCAAGCGGCACAGCGGGCACGGCTGCGACGAAAGTTCGGCGATAGATCCCCGGTTTGGCGGAAGAGTACATAGCGGAGTGGGCGATCCGGACGGGGAGGCCGTAAAAACAGCAAAAAACGTCCCGGGAAGTGAGGGGCTCCCCTGCCGCTGGGATGCAACGGGACGCAACGGGATTGCCAGTCCTCCGGAAGGTAACGCATACGGATCGAGGCGCTATATATCCGGGGAGGCAACAGGAACAGGGAACCCGGAACAGGCAACAGAGGATAGAAAACAGGTATCCGAAACAGGGACAGGAACGGTAGTAGGGACTGGAACAGGGACAGAGACAGAGACAGAGACAGAGACAGAGACAGAGACAGAGACAGGGACAGAGACAGAAAAACGTCTGGGCATCGACAAAAGGCTGCCCCGAAGCCAGAGCGGCGAAAAACACCGGCAAGCAAACCGGCAACTCACGTAACCGGAATCCGGCGCACCGCCGGGCACAGTGGATTTCGGGGAAAAAGTTTGCCGGAACAAAAAAAAGCGGTTATCTTTGCAACCCGGAATCCGGAAGGTTCCCCCGGCCGGAAATGCCCGGGATTGACACACGACAACCCCGTGGGGTTGCACAAGGCCAATCACGGGGTCAGGGTCGGGAACGACGGGGTGTAGCGCAGTCCGGTTAGCGCACCTGCTTTGGGAGCAGGGGGTCGTGGGTTCGAATCCCGCTACCCCGACGATTGAAAGCCAACCACTTACAGCGATGTAGGTGGTTGATTTATTTTAGCGCAGGTACACAATTTACACACAACTTCGCCCATTTTTAAAGCCGTCGATCCCCTACAAACACCAGCTCAACCGCTGCCCCCCAACGGACGGAAATTTCCGTTGGTTGAATACAAAGACAGCACGGGCTGGCCGGCGTGTTTCCGTCTTATTGTTCTAAAAGTTCACACAACATCCCGTAAAAACACCACAAAAACGCATTAAATTGTTCGATAAGTCGCAAAACCCTCATTAAGAGCTGCCGGCGTCCGGGTTCAGCTCTCTCTCGCGCGCATAGAGGGCGGAAAATTCATTCTATATACTTGTAAAAGGATTCGTGGGTTCTATTGCCTCGCGTACGCGCGCGTAGTGACGTGAAAAAATTATCCTTGTTTGGGGTTGATTTTCCCCTCGTTGTAACCTCGTTGTAATTCTTTATACCCTTGCCGTAATCTTGCCGTTGTTTCCGTTATACCCTTACCGTAACCTTACCGTCGTTTCCGTTTTACCCTTGACGTAACCTTGACGTTGTTTTTGTTTTACCCTCCCCGTAACCACCCCGTTGTTTCACGTTTTACGCTTGTTTTAGGCTTGTTTTTCCTTGGGGTAACCTTGGGGTCATCAAGTCGTTTCAAAGTCGATTTTTCGGTGCCCAAATTGAAAATACCCTCCCCGTAACCACCCCGTAATCTCACCATTTTACCCTTAGCAAAACCTTAGCGGTTTTTAGGGGTTTTATGGGTCAGCGGAAAAAGTCCGTGGCTGAGACTACCCAAATAGCGTCGGGAATAACGACAGCTGCACAACCTTTTACCCTTTGTGTAACCTTTGTGTATTTTGGACACAATAGACGCCAACAGCAAACCCAGCCGCCCGGATTGACGGCTGGGGCATCCTCGGGGTATATGCGGAATTCCTCAACGTGGGGTGCGGGTGGGTTCGTCGCTCTGTTCATGCACCAACCGGGTTAGTTCGGCATTAAATTCGTTGCCGATCCTCCGTCGCTCTATAAGCTGCTGGAGTACCTCCTTTACCTGTGGATCATCCGGTTTTATTGCGCCGCTCTCCAATTTGGACACAATCTCTTTCCCTCTGCGTATTACCGCATCTGTCTCCGCAGTTATCTCGTCGTTCCGTCGTAAAATTTGGTCTCTGTTCATAATACAATAGTTTTTTATCGGGTAAGTTTCATTAATAATCCTTTCGGCTTTTGGGCGGCCTTGCTCGGCGATACCTGCGCCCGCAGTTCTTGCAGTTGCATCCGTAGTTCGATAATCTCCATGACTAATTCGCTACGTTCTTGGAGTAATTGAAACCGGGCTTCGCTGGCTTTCATGTAAAGTTCCGAAAGGCTGTTAAAGTCGGAGGGTTTATTCGTTTGTAAACTCATATTCCCTGTTGGTTTGTGGGTGAAACATCAAAACATCGCCTTCCCTTTCCCATTCTCGGATCGTGTACCTGCCTTTCGGGAGGTAACCCGCCCGGCGGACGGCTTCGGCCTCGGTGGGGAAATACCCCACCGTATACCCTTCAAAGGATAGTTCGTAGATCATAACCGTAGATGATTAGTTCAACATTAATTGCAAGGCTTCGGATATATCGGGATACTCTTTGCCTTCGGCGTCCCATACCGCCGGAACCAGCACGAGGTCTTGCCTCTCGTCGTTGCACATCTTCGCCTCGTAGTTGATGAAGGCTATATATCCCTTGTGGGTAATCTCAAATCCCCTGCTGAGGCCGTCGCAGTGGAAGGTAATGTAATCGGCCGCTTTGCGGGCCATTGTCCGAATGTCGGACGGGGTTAATGCTGTGGTCATGGTATTAACTTAGTTTGCTGGTTTTGCACTGGTATTGATTGATTGTGTGCCTGCCGGCCAAAATATCACGGCATTCTATAAGCTCTTTTGTTAGTTCGACTATTCGCTGCTGTGCCTTAATAAGGCGATCACCCTGTTCGATGTAATCGCGTACACCTTTCCAATACTCCGCCCGCCAATCTATTTCCGGGGAACTCGTCGTGTTTACGTTCTCTTTCATAATTTTATCGTGATTTTGGTTGAATCTCGCTATTTTTTAGTCGCCGTAGTAGGTTCTGCTGTTGCCGTAATAGTCCGCGGGCACTATCAGCAGCTCGGGACGGTACTCCGTGGCCTTCGGCTGCTCCGTCGGACGGTTCTCGATCCTCGCGGTCAGCATCGCCAGCTTCTCATTGCGCCATGCTTTTTTCAGGCAGGCCGAGAACGACATCGAGGTGTTGGCACGTTTCAGATACCAGGCGTTTTTCATGATCTTCGAGAGGTTGTAGGTTGCTTTCATAGTCTTTACGTTTACTTCAATTATTACAATGCAAATTTACGTATAATGAAATTAACAACCAAATAAAAGAGCAAGAAAGTTTACGTAAATTGCGATTTTTTTTGCTGAAATTGTATTTTATGGATATTTTGCCCTATATTTGCACTTGGAGAACTTATAATATATTGCAACTATGTTACAACTTAAGGATTTATTGAGGCGTAAAGGAATGACCGCAAAAGAACTTGCGGTAAAAATTGGCATTAGCGAGGGTGCTTTATCAAAGTCGCTTTCGGGTAATCCAACACTTGAACGCATTGAACAGATAGCCGTCGCCCTCGGCGTATCGGTTCCGGAACTTTTCGCCCCTCAACCGACGAACACAATCACCTGCCCGCATTGCGGCAAACTTATCAAGGTGGAGAAGGGAGAATAATATGAAAACGATACACGAACTATTGCAGGAATGCGACGTATTAAAGGCTCGTTTGTCCGCATTGCGCCCGCTGCCCGTGGAGGCTTTGAAAAAGATCGAGGGGGCATTCGCAATCGAATACACCTACGAAAGCAACCGTATCGAGGGGAACACGCTGACCCTGCAAGAAACGGAGCTTGTAGTGAACGAGGGCGTAACGATCGCGGGCAAGTCGATGCGCGAACACCTCGAAGCGATCAACCACGCCGAAGCCATCGACTACATCAAAGATTTTGCGCGCAGCAGTACGGAGATAAGCGAGCGAACGATAAAGGAGATACACGCCCTTATACTGCACGGGATCGACAGGGAGAACGCCGGACGTTATCGTACCGTGCCTGTCATGATTTCGGGCAGCACCCACACACCGCCGCAACCGTACCTTATCGCCCCGCAAATGGAGGCTTTCATGTCGAGGTTTGCCGAAATGGAGGCACAGGCCGTGCACCCCGTTTTGGTAGCTGCATATCTTCACGACGAGTTGGTACGAATCCATCCGTTTATCGACGGAAACGGGCGCACATCCCGTCTGTTGATGAATCTATACCTATTGCGCAACGGCTACACGCTCGTCAACCTCAAAGGCTCGGACGAAGCGAAAATAGGCTATTACAAGGCATTGGAACAATCACACGTCGAGCAATACCCCGATGCCTTTCAAAGGCTTGTAATAGGGGCGGAAATAGCGTCCCTGCGGCGGTATCTGTCTGTTGTCGATAACACGCAAAATTAACATCATGAACAAGAAAACATACCAGATTGATGCGGCCAGCCTCGAACAAGCGCGCGCCCTATTCGAATCGGGGGACATCGACCGCATAGAGGTCGGAACCGTGGCCGGGCTTTGTGAGATTCACCGCTATTTGTTCGGTGGGTTGTACGACTTTGCCGGAAAAATCCGGACGCTGAATATCGCAAAGGGGGGCTTCCGATTTGCAAATTGCCTTTATCTGGGTGCCATCCTCCCGGTGATCGAGCAAATGCCGGAAACAACCTTTGAGGAAATAATTGCGAAATACGTGGAAATGAACATTGCCCACCCCTTCATGGAGGGCAACGGTCGGGCCACCCGTATCTGGCTTGACATGATACTGAAAAAACGATTGATGCAGGTTGTGGACTGGCGGAAGGTGGATAAGGATTTGTATTTGCAGGCTATGGAACGCAGCCCGATCAATGACCTGGAATTACGCGCCTTGCTCGGCCAGGCATTGACCGACCGCACAGATGATCGGGAGGTGATTTTCAAAGGCATCGAACAGTCTTATTACTACGAGGGATATGAAGCATAAGGATAATGCGCGAGGGTTCATTCGATTGTTTTCTTTAGAATGCCTTGCAATCGCACTTAGTATATTTCCGTTGTTACATACACACGCCGCACCACATCAAGCTAATGAAAAGGGGGTCGTGCAGGAAATTGTTGAATCAAGAGATAGTGCAGTAATACTATTTGGGCGGGCACAAAATATGTTTGCACTTCTTTTCGATGATTTTGATATTACCCTACTAAATAACGATAATAGGACAATAATTGCATCAGGACGAGCTAAAATAGGTGATTATATTCGAAACAATTACGATTCCAATTATCGTATGGTATCGTTCATTACCTATAAAATAAAAATTGACTGTAAAGATTATAAATATCGGTATTCAATCTCTGATATTAAAATAAACTTTCAAGAGATTAGCAGGACAACGCAACGAATGGCTTAAGGTGCTGGTTTATAATCAATAGCGCATTGATTTGCGTTATACAGAAATTCGTTCGAAGCGGTTTTACGGCCTATTGCTGAATAAGAATCGTTACCAGATCATTACGCGGTACTTGCTTTGAATTTTGTTTGTAACGCATTCTTTTACTGCTACTTGCGTTATTCTTCATCTTGACAAACGGCCCGACAGACATTAATTTTGTAACCAAAAATCGGGTTTATTATGCGAAGCACGTTTCGGGTCTTATTTTACGTGAAGAAAGGCAGCGCCCGCCCCAACGGCGATCTGCCTTTGATGTGCCGTCTTACAGTAGATGGCGAGGTCAAACAATTCAGTTGCAAAATGGACGTTCCTCCGCGTTTATGGGATGTCAAGAACGGCCGGGCGACGGGCAAGAGCGTCGAGGCCATGCAAATCAATCTTGCCGTCGATAAAATCCGCGTCGAGGTGAACCGCCGCTATCAGGAGTTGATGCAGTCGGACGGCTATGTCACGGCCGCCAAACTGCGGGATGCCTACCTCGGTATCGGAGTAAAGCAGGAAACGCTGTTGAAACTCTTCGAACAGCACAATGTCGAATACCGGAAAAAGGTAGGTTTCAGTCGTGAGATCGCCACGTGGAAAAAGTACTGCTGCGTGTGTAAGCGCGTGCGGGAGTTCCTCGCCCATACCTACCACCGGGAGGACATCCCGCTGAAAGAACTGAACCTTACCTTTATCAACGATTTCGAGTATTTCCTGCGCACGGAGAAGAAATGCCGCACAAATACCGTGTGGGGCTACATGATCGTCTTGAAACATATCGTCGCCATTGCCCGCAACGACGGGCGCCTGCCGTTCAACCCGTTTTCGGGCTATATCAACTCTCCCGAAAGCGTGGACAGGGGTTATCTCTCGCAAGAGGAGATCAAGGCCGTGATGAACTATAAAACGGCCAACAAGGCGCATGCCCGCATCCGCGATCTGTTCGTCTTCTCCATCTTCACGGGGCTGGCTTATGCCGACGTGAAAGGGCTGACCACGGACAACCTTCAAACTATGTTCGACGGTAACCTGTGGATCATCACGCGACGTAAGAAAACCAATACCGAAAGCCGTATCCGCCTGCTGGATATTCCCAAACGCATCATCGAGAAATACGCGGATCAGCGGCTCGACAACCATGTCTTTTATATGCCGTGCAACTGCCATTGCAACGACATCCTGCGCGAGATCGGCAAGCAATGCGGCATTAAAAACAAACTGACCTTCCACCTCGCGCGGCATACCTTCGCCACAACCATCACGCTCTCGCAGGGTATGCCTATCGAAACCGTCAGCCGCCTGTTGGGGCATACGAACATCAAGACCACCCAAATCTACGCGAAGATCACCAATGAAAAGATAAGCCGCGACATGTCGGCGCTCACCGAACGCCTCGGCGACAAATACCGTCTGGCGGAGTAACAGCCCTTCCGCCCTTGTGCGCCCTTCGGGATTTACGGAGGATCCCTCCGGGCGCACAGGGGCACGGGCTTCCGGGCCGTCGGTTCGCTTTCATCGGCTTCCCCTGCTGACGGACATGACGGCGGCACCGTCGCCCACCCATCGGCCGCTTCGCGCCCGCGCCTTTTTACAAAAGGCATAGCCTATTAGGGCATTTTCTTTCCGCATTGCTCCGCAACGCTGAAAATGCCCCATTAGGCCAAAGGGGCGGCGCCCCTCTGGACACCCCTTGCGGCGGCAACTCCGCAAGCCGGACGGCCGGGACAACTCCGAATCCTTATCCGCTTCGCTCCGATGCCGCCGAGAACAGATTATCCAAACCACCTGAAACTATACCGCTATGGGCTATGTCGTATTGCATATCGAGAAGGCAGCCGGAACGGACGCCGCCATGTCGGGACACGTCGAGCGGAGAATAACACCCGCCAACGTCATAACGACACTTACCTACCTGAACGAAGAATTAGTAGAGTTCCCCAAAGGAGTTACCAACCGTACCGAAGCGATCCAGCACCGGCTGGACAATGCAGGACTGGAACGCAAGATCGGAAAGAACCAAGTAAGGGCGTTGCGTGTCATGCTCTCCGGAAGCCCCGAAGATATGAAGCGTATCCGGCAGGCCGGACAGTTGGATGCTTGGGCCAAGGATTCCTGCGGCTGGCAGCAAAAGACCTTCGGAAAGGAAAACGTTGTGTCGGCAGTCCTGCATCTGGACGAGAAAACACCACATATACACGCGACCGTCGTGCCGATCACACGGGGCGAACGCAGAAAGGCCAAGCTGGAGCGGGAGAAGAACGCCCAAAGCGGAAAGAGAACCTATCGCACTAAGAAAGACCGCCCGCGTCTATGTGCCGACGATGTGATGGCACGGGACAAACTCAAAGCCTACCAGACCACCTATGCCGAAGCGATGGCCAAATACGGACTGCAACGCGGCGTCGAGGGATCGGAAGCAAAACATATTTCCACGCAGCAGTATTACCGCGAGGTGTTCGTCCGGAAAAATGAAATGGCCGAACAGATCGAGAATCTGAAAGAACAGCAAAAGACGCTCACGGTAGATATTGCCGCACTCCAAGCACAGCAACGAGCCGCGCAGACAGACTGCAACATTATCGACGAACAGCGGAGGAAGAAGAAAGAAGAATTGGAGAAAGCCGAAACGGAGTTGGCACAGACGCGGCGGGAGATCAAGACCGACAAACTCAAAGGCGTGGCCGTGGATGCCACGACGAAAGCCGTAGAAAGGATCGGAGCGTTATTCCACGACCCCAAGCCCGCGAGGTATGAAAAACAGATTGCAGATTTGCAAGGGGTAATTGCCGACAAGGATAAGTGCATCGGGCAACTGCAACAAGAGATCAAGACCATGCAGGCCGGACACGATAAAGAGGTGGCCAACCTTAAACAGGAAGCACAACAAGTCATAAAAGCCTTGATGCGTGTCGATGAGTTGTGTCCCTATGTAAAGGGGCTGTTGAAATGGGAAAATTACTGCAAGGATGTCGGGTTGGACAAGGAGCGGACCAAAGCGTTGTTTACGATGCAACCTTACAGATATACGGGCGAGCTGCATTCGATAAGGTATAATCATACGTTTCGGGCGAACGATGTCATTCTCCAATTCAAACCCGACAAGGACGGGCCGAGCGGGTTCCAGTTCACCATAAACGGAAAGGACTGCGACGAGTGGTTCAGACAGCAACGAAAGGAGTTTTACGAGCGGATAGGAATTGACATCGAACAAACGGAGCAAAGGCGCGGGATGAAGATGTAACCACGAGCGGGACGGAACCAAAAGGCCGTCCCGTTGTTGTTTTAGGACGGCGTATTCCGTTAAAGCCAGAACATGGGCTATTCGGGCGGCATAAACCCTACGGCACAAAAAGTGCCCGCAACATATTGCGGATTCGAATTTTTTGTGCTACCTTTGGGACAAGCGATCCGCTGTAAAGGCGTGAATCGCGTTGCTGTTTGCGTAAACGTAGGAAATTTACAGTCTGCGGCAACAAGAGAGTCCTTGTCGGGTCGTACCACGCCTTGACGGGGCAGTACATTTAAGGCAACTACACCTGACGGGCGTGGGCCTCTTGTGTTACGAAGTCAGACGGGTTTCCTACGACCTACGCAGCGTAAGTAACGCAAGCCGCATACCTTTCTTGTAAAGGACAGCGGGGTTCTTCAGAGCCGGGTTCACGTTTCGTCATTCTTTTATGGCATCAGTCGGGTCGCATAACTAAAATTGAAAAAGATATGTTACCTTTGCGGATGAAAACGGCGCCATAGCCGTAACATATTCATAAGGTTAGGACAACCTTTATACCAGCGGTAAACTTGCGACTATTATAGCGATATAATAGGTTTTAGGATTGGTGTAAAATTTGTCTGAAACCCTTGTCATGCCTGCGGCTTTGTGCCGTGGGCGGGCACGGGCGTAAGGGCAGTTACCAATCCAAGGCTCGCAAGGCCGACCGTTGGGGCTGTACCTGCGTTCCGTGCTTTTTTATGTGTTTAGGCCGGAACGAGGATTTTAATAACGAACCCTTAATAATACGATGTTACGGCCATATACTCCCAATCGGAAAGAATCACGTTCCGCCGACCCTCGGTCGGTGCGGGGTGGGGCGCCGTCATTCGCTGTAACGAGAACGCTCGCCGTCGATAATAATCCCGCTTTAAAGGCACCTAAATCTGGTAACGGCGGGCCGTTCTCCGAACTGGGTGCGGGACATTGGAATTCTTCATGTCGAAGTTGCGTCACTATTTTTTTCATCGACAGTCCCGCACCCGTTTTTCATCATGCAGGAACCGCTAAAAAAGAGAGTGACAAGGGAAGTGATGTAGCTATCATGTCAAGTAAGTCCGTTGCGGTTCCTGCTTCTTCTGTAACAATGCTTCCGAAATCTCCTGCCTCCATAGGCTCGCGTTTCGGAAGCCGAGGGGCGGACGGAAACGATAAGCCGAAGGATGCTCTTTTTCGTTTATCGTGGTGTGAGGCGTACCAGTCCGTTACCGCCCCTCTTTTTCGATACTTCAATTTTACGATAACGGGTGCGGGATACTCGAATCTTAGCTTCATATTTTCCCACTACTGACTTTACTGTTTCCGCACCTGTTTTTTTACGATATATTTTGTATTCTCACAATAATTTAAGATATTTGTTAAATGCAATGCCGAAACTCGATACGGACTTACATCATCACTGTCACACAACCATCGCCTAACGTATTTGGCATTGTCTTTTTAATAGAAAAAGGGATGACCAACCACGATTAGTTAACAGACAATCGTTATTTTATTGCAATTACAATTCGGTCGTCCCTTTATTTTGTATTCTCGAAGTGCCTATAACCTTTGCGTACGTTTAAGAATTGTTCTATAAACCCATAACTACTGAACCATGCCACAAAAATCCTATACGCTGGGGAATCTGCTTCAAGACTGTTTGGATTGCGACATCCGCAAAAGCGACATCCGGCAATTTTTCGATGATCTGAAAAAGAAGGCGCATTTTGCCTATGCAATCTTGTGCGGTGCTCCGAAATCGGTATTTTGGATTACGCTGGACGATGAAGAAAGCCATCCCGACGAAAAGACATTTTCAGTTGCGGAGTTTAACGACAATTACGAAAACTTCGACAGCCGCATCGATTCTTTCCGGGTTAATTTCAATGCCTATTTTTTTCGCGAGCAATGGGCCACGAAGTTTCCCGAATGGGAATTGATGGAGAACCCTTTCAACGGGGAGGAGCGTTTCTGCGCTACGAGCCGCAAGGAGCTGACGGTAGAAATTTTCGTAACGGAATATCCGCATTTGTTGGCTTACCTGTGCCGTCGGGCGGTTCTGGAAAACGCGCCCTTCGAACTGACGCGCGAAACGATTAAACATTACGGATTCAGCCGCGAAGATGTAAAACTCCTGCGCGATTGTATTGCAAGCAACAACCGACGGATCATCGACGAGTTGCGCGAGGAATACGAGCGGCTGAAAGCCATAGACTGCCTGCAGGTAGTGCCTCCAAAAAGGCGGGGGCGGAAGCCTAAAGCCGAAGTGTCTGCCGAAATCCAGCCCATAGCCAAAAAACCGAGGACGAGGATCAGTCGAAAGAAATTCGTGCCGACACGAAGCGTAAAAAGTTAGGCGTAAACCATCGGAAAACGCAGAGTACTCCTCACCAATTAGCGGAGATGGTTTTCAATATAACAACGAGAATAATTTGCAAATATGATTATCCGTATAACGTCCGTTAATATTTTTTAACATAACACGAAAAATCATGCGTAAAATTTATACAAAGACATTTGTGTATTTTGCTGAAATTCAATATATTTATAATGAAATAAACAATCGAAATATCATTATGGACATACTGAACTTCACGTATTATTTTTTAATATATAATTTGATATTTAATTAAAATATATTTATCTTTGATTTCATAACACTACTTTTTAACATTAAAATATGCCGCTATAACACTGCTTTTTCTATCAAACCAAAGATACGGCGTCACTCCGGAATCTTTACTCTTGTTCAACTAAAACCCACTTATTTATGAGGAAATTAACCAACCGAGCACTTTTCATCTGCTTTGCTCTGATGACGTCCTTTTGCCTCATTGCGCCGGCTACCGCTCTGCGTTCCTACGCGCAGGAGGGGGGGGGCAGCACCCTTGAAGGCCTGATCAAAGACGACTCCGGGCCGCTTCTCGGAGCAACGGTGATTGTGAAGAACACGACGCGCGGAACGACAACCGACATGGACGGCAAATTCCGTCTGGAAGGGTTGCAGCCCGGCGACGTACTGCAAGTAACCTACGTAGGATACGACCCCTACGAGGTGACCTACACAGGTCAGACGACACTGGACATCCTGATGACGACGACCGCCAACCAGCTGAACGCAGTCGTAGTGACTGCCATGGGTATCGAACGTCAGTCGAAAACACTCTCCTATGCTGCCGAAACGGTCGGCGGCGATGACGTGGCCGACATCAAGTCGGTCAATATGATCAACGCGCTGCAGGGCAAGGCCGCCGGTCTGCAGATTACCCCGAACTCGACGGGCGCGGGCGGATCGTCGAAAATACTCTTCCGCGGTAACAAGTCGATCAACGGCTCGAACCAGCCGCTGGTCGTCGTCGACGGCGTCCCCCTGATGATGAACATCACGTCCGAGCAGGTCAACAGCAACTGGGGCGCCCAGCGCGACGGCGGCGACGCCATGTCTACGATCAACCCCGACGACATCGCCTCGATCTCCCTGCTGAAAGGCGCGTCGGCCGCCGCCCTCTACGGTGCGGTAGCCGCCAACGGCGCCATCATGATCACGACCAAATCGGCCATGGCAGGGCGTCTGGCGGTGAACGTATCGAGCAACACGACCATTGACACCCCGCTCTCGCTGCCCGAATTCCAGAACACATACGGGGCGAACGGCCAATACAGTTGGGGCGACAAACTCGCGTCGAAGGCTCCCGATTACGCCGAGAAGTTCTTCCGTACGGGCTGGACGACCAACAACTCGATCTCGATCAACGGCGGCGCCGAAGACCTGCGAGCCTACTTCTCCTACGGCAACGTAACATCCGGCGGCATCACCCCTGAAAACGACTACTCGCAACACACGCTCAACGCCAAAGTCGGTTTCGACCTTTTCAACGACCACATCAAGGTCGATTTCAACGCCAAATACGTGAACCAGCACATCTCGAACCAGCCGGCCGGCGGTTTCGTCTTCAACCCGCTCGTCGGCACCTACACCTTCCCGCGCGGCGGCGACTGGAACGGCTACAAAAGCAACTTCGAGACCTACAACGGCGAGCTCAACGCCAACGTCCAGAACTGGGTGACTACCACCGACGAGACCAACAGCAACCCCTACTGGCTGCTCAACCGCGAACGCCCCGTCGTCGAACGCAACCGCTACGAATTCGGCGGATCGATCAAATACCAGATCATCGACGGACTTTCGCTCACGGGCCGCATGCGCTACGAGCGCGCCGACGAACACTACGTACGCAACCACTACGCGTCGTCCTACGGCAATAAATACACCTACGGCAAAATGGACGACAACCGCTACTTCAGCGAACAGCTCTATGCGGACCTGCTCGCCCAGTACAACCATACGTGGGACGATTTCTCGCTCAACGCCACCCTCGGCACCAGCATGATGCAGACACGTTCGAACAACGTGAGCCTGCTCTACGAGCAGAGCAAGTTCGTCGCTCCGGGCAACGGCGGCGCCTACTATCCCAACATCTTCAACCCGTCGAATTTCTACATGAACGGCACGACCATGGGACTGGAGCGCAAACGGCTCAACTCGGTCTTCGGAGCTGTCACGTTCGGCTTCAAAGAGGCGCTCTTCCTCGACGTGACGGCCCGTAACGACTGGTCGTCGGCCCTCGCTTACACCGACGGCTACTCGTTCTTCTATCCTTCGGTGGGCGCCAGCCTTCTGCTCAACCGTTTCGTGGACATGGGCCGGAATATCGACCTGTTCAAATTCCGCGGTTCGTACTCCATCGTCGGCAACGACGTCCCCGTCTACAAGACCAATCCGCGCTATACCTACGGCGACCAAGGCGCCATCAACCCGCCCGAATCGGTGCCGTTCCGCACGCTGAAACCCGAAAAGACCCACTCGTTCGAGGTCGGTTTCGACGGAGAGTTCTTCCAGCACCGTCTGCACGTAAACGCCACCTATTACAAGACCAACACCAAGAACCAGTACTTCGAGGTGACGCTGCCGTGGGAGAGCGGTTACAAATCGCAGTTCGTCAATGCGGGCAACGTCCAGAACCAAGGCTTCGAACTGACGGCCGGCTGGTTCCAAGACTTCGGCAACGAATTCACATGGTCCACCGATCTGAATCTCTCGTACAACGACAACAAGATCATCGAGCTTTTCGACGGTATCCAAGACGGCGTAACGGTCTCCAACTTGGGCGGCGCCAAAGTGATCCTCTATGAAGGCGGCCAGTATGGCGACCTCTACGTCCGCACGCTCAAACGCGACGAGAGCGGCAAACTGGTGACGGAAACCCCCGAAGGCGCCGACTACCAGATCCCCGTAAACGGCGGCGAGCAGAATTCCGACCTGAAATACATGGGCAACATGAACTCGAAGTGGAACATGGGCTGGAACAACACGTTCCGCTACAAGGACCTGACACTGAGCATGCTCATCGACTTCCGCATCGGCGGCAAGGTCGTTTCGATGACCGAGGCCACACTCGACGGATACGGCGTATCGGAACGCACGGGCCGGGCGCGCGACCGCGGCTACGTGATGCGCGAGGGCATCAAATTCTCGAACGTCAAGGCTTACTACGACGTGGTGGGCGCGACAAGCTTCAACTCGGTCTACAACGTCGAGGATTACGTATACGACGCGACCAACGTCCGTATGCGCGAGATTTCGCTGGGCTACACTTTCCGTAACCTGTTCGGCCAGTCGAAGAACCTGACCCTTGCGTTCATCGCCCGCAACCTTTTCTTCTTCTACAAAGACGCCCCGATGGATCCCGACGTGTCGATGGGTACGGGCAACGGCCTGCAAGGCTTCGATGTCTTCAACCTGCCGACCACGCGCAGCTTCGGTCTGAACGTGAAACTGAATTTCTAATCAAAAGCGTTTACACATTATGAAACTCAAGAATATTCTTAGAAACGTTACCGCAATGGCGCTTCCCCTCGCACTATTGGGAAGTTGTACGGGAGATTTCGAAGAGCTGAACACCAATCCCTACGAGATCGACCCCGAAGAACTGCCGTTCGAAGCGCAGTTCTCCACTCCCCTCTCGTTCAGTTACCCCACCCACCAGAACCTGTTCCAGTACTGGACCTCGTTGTCGATCGACAACTACGGCGGTTATTTCGAGGTGCCGCACAGCAACTGGACGATGGCGCGTTACGACCTCGCCCGCGGGTTCTGCGGCGGCATGCACGAGAACTTCATGCAGAAAATATTCAACAACACCCGCCGGCTGATCAAACAGTGCGACGCCGCCGGACAGCATGACTTCGCAGCCGTAGCCCGCATCGTCGAAGCGTATAACCTGCTCCAGTATACCGACACCTACGGCCCGGTTCCCTATTCGTCGGTCCTCGCAGCGGACGAACTGGCCGAACGCCCCAGCAGCTACGCCTACGACAAACAGGAAGATATCTACAAGGCGATATTCGCACAGCTGGACAAAGCGCTCGAAGGACTGGATACGGAGACCGCAGGTCTCGCATCGTTCGACAGCTGGTGCAACGGCGACCGCACGCTCTGGAAGAAGATCGCCAACCAGCTCAAGCTGCGCATGGCGCTGCGCATCGTCAAGGTAAACCCCGTCGATGCTGAAAAATACGCCAAGGAAGCCATTCAGGCCGGAGTCCTCGAAGACAAGGACATCCTTATCAACAAGTCCTACTCGAACGAACTGCGCCGCATGATGGACTGGCTGGATTCGGGCATCGGTTCGTCGATCGTAGCGTTCATGAACGGCTACAACGACCCGCGCCGCCCGCTCTATTTCACCACCAACGTCCGCCATCTGGTCAAGAAGACCGCCGAACCGACAGGCGAGAAAGACCAGAACAACGAGGACATATACAACGAAAGCGACATCCTGATCCGCAAGGGAGCGCAATACATCGGAGTTCCCGTAGGCTGCGAATTGGGCAATAAGAACGGCGGCAACGACAACCAGCGCGTCTACTACTCGTTTCTGGCCGGCGGATATGCGACGCCGCAGCCCATCATGTTCGCCGCCGAAGGCTGGTTCCTGCGCGCCGAAGCCAAACTTCGCTGGACCGACGCCGGGCAGCAGAGCGTAAAGGAACTCTATGAAAAGGGTATCGAGGTTTCCATCCGCAACCAGAAGAGCTACCGACAGTCCGACGCCGCGGCAGCATGGACCGAGAAGAAACTGACGGCCCCCGACTGGGCGGCTATCGACGATGCGGCTATCAGCAGCTACATCAACGACGATACCTCCTCACCTGAGGGTTATACGGATCCGTGGAAGCCGGAATACAACTCCGATCCGACCACCAGTATCACGGTGAAGTGGGACGAAGGCGCTTCGAATGAAGAAAAGCTCGAACGCATCATCACCCAGAAATGGATCGCCAACTTCCCGCTCTCGACCGAAGCGTGGGCCGATTACCGCCGCACGGGCTACCCCAAACTCTTCCGTCCGAAGCAAAATCTGGCCCCCTCGATCATCGACACGCAGCTCGGCCCGCGCCGCCTGCTGTACAACGAAACGGAACTGAGCTCCAACACCGTCGAGGTGAACAATGCCATCCAGCTGCTGAAGGCTGAATCTTCCGAAGTGAAAGGCGACGGCGACACCGGTGGCACCCGTCTGTGGTGGGACCGCAAGGACAAAGGCAATTTCTAACCCCGCCGATCCGTTTCACTCATAAACCGGGACTCCGTCGTTATACGACGGAGTCCTTTTTTCCATCCGACACATCCGAATCGGGCTCCGGCGCATTTCCGACCACTATCATGCGGCATACCATTTTTTCATGCCCCCGAATGGCTCGTACCGGAAACGGACAGATGATTTGCAAATATCAACTATTTTGTATTCATTTGTAATGAAGATAAAAATTAAGGTTAAAAACTTGTTTTAGTTGTAGCGGTAGCGACAGAGTTGTGAAACACCGTCGCTACATTTTTATTACCGGAAAATAGGCTATATATCAATTATTTTTCGTAATTTGCAGAAAACCATTTTAATCTTATTGCCCATTCGTCATCAAAGCCATCTAACACGGTAACAAGAAATAAAAGGGAAGAAGGTACGAGGCTCATAACCTCGTGCCTTCGTTTTGTATTTAGCACTTAAATCGAATATTTTTGCAAGTTCAAAGAAAATTCCTACCTTTGTTTTTGACAAGGGTTATTTGACAAGATGATTACGCAAAGTAGCGAATTTCGCACATTCTCCAAATCGTTACTAAAACCCCTGTAAAATCTTCTTAAAAGTCTGTTTGTCAGATTGATATATTTATCAACTGATTTATTAAAATAACAACCTTTTCTAATTTATTTGAAACCCCACAATTTGACTGGATTTCCTTCTGGTGTGCATGGTCTGATTATGGCTTAATAAACACACCTTATTTTACATATGGGAATGCATGATGATTTTTGATGTTTTATTAGGCGAATTTGCCTTTGTAGAATTAAGCCGGGATTAATCCCGGCTTTATCTATAACACAATAACGGTTCCATCCTTATTTACCGAATACTCCCCGCTGATATTTACGATATTCAGCACGGCGTAGTCTTTTGCATTGATCTTGGCTCGTGCGCCGTGCATTAATATGATTGTATGCGTGAATTGAGGCCGTGAAGCCTCGATAGTGGCCTTCGTATCACCGACCAGGCATACATATTCCTTGCCCTTTAGCGTGATGTCGCCGGCGTCGACATATACTTCCAATCCTTGAAGATTGCTTCGGTTTTCCCTGAACACTTCGACCGAGGGGAAGTTGTGGTCTTGGCAGAACTCGATCCCTTGTGGGGTAAACATCAGTTTGATTAGCTCGGGGAAGTCTTGGACGCGGTTTATCTTTTTACAAGCGCCCGTTTGTAGTGCCATCGCCCGTATGGCATCTACACTCTTATTGTGTTGAGTTGTCATAATGCTAAATATTTATATATTAATTTATTAGACTATATTTAATTTATAAATTTTCGGTATTTCTTTTTATGCTATTTATCCCATCCTCAATGCGCCCCAGTGTCTTATCCATGTTTTTGGTGCTTACGTTTATTTCCCTAACCTCTAAAAGGGTTTCCACGTCAATACGCAAACTTTCGTAATAAGCGGCTGACAATTCGTCGATTCTCGAATCCATATTCAGACAATTGTGTATTGATTCTATAATTCCTTCGACCGAATCGCGCATTTGAAGTTGTGACATGACAGCGTTTCGGATGTCGGTTACTTTGCCTTGAATGTCGGCGAAACGACCGTTTAATTCATCGCCCGTATCTTGTGACATCGTTTGAAAGCCTCTTTCCGTGGCTTCCTGACGAGCTGCGCCAGCATTCCCAAGTAATTCTTTTGTTTCAGCGGGAAGGCTGTCCCAAATAGCTTGAAATTCCTCTCCAACTTTGTTGAGATCGTCGGCAAAGTTTCCCATGGAATCAATCACACCGTCAATCCCGACAAAAACTCCATCCTTGAACCATTTGGATTTATACTGGTCAAAAATATCTCCGATACGTTCTTCAACAAATTTGCTGACTAACATTTGTTTCATGATGTCAGCAACAATTTCGTCTACCTTTTCACCCCAGGCCTTAGCGGCGTCCTCACCTTCTAAAAACGCTTCTATGAAGGCATCGCCAAGTTCTTTTGCAATATCTTCTGCCGTGCCGCCGATAATAGTTTCTACAACCTCATTTATTACTTCAGCAGCTTCTTCTCCAAGTTCTTGAATTTGACGTTCCCATTCTTTTATCTTTGATTTGTCCGTTTTTTTCTTGTCGTTCTCTGCATTAATCTGCTTTTGAAGCAACAACTGCTGTTCTGCAAGATTGTTAAGTTTATCTCGGGTATCACTAAACTTATTTTCCCCCAGAAGATTGCTGTCTGTATATTTAAGGTTTGAATAGGCATCTGCTATACTTTTGATTGCCTTTTCTTCTATTTTAGCCGCGTTGATTCGCTTAACGATGGCTTCCCCGAAGGGGCTTAGTTTTCCGTATGCGCTCAATATCGCTTTCGTCGCATCATTATAAGCGTCTTTTACCTTCTGAATAGCATTAAAAGAATTTTCTTGGAGCCGAATTGCATTGGCATTATCCAATTCCCATTGCAGTTGCTCAATTCTACCTTGCAGTCGGTCTATTTCCGCTTGTTTTTCATCATCATTATTAAATAGGCTGGCTATTTTAGTTGCTATTGTCAATACCGCTTGAATGATAGCAAGAATAACGGATGCTCGCTCAACAGCTTTGATCGCACTGGTGGCGGTTGTTGATGTCGTTGTAATAGCTGCCGCCGACGATTCAGTAAGAGTAACAATGCTGCTAATCATACTGGCTGCATTAGTTGCAATTTCGCCCGCCGCACTAATGACTTCGCCAGTAGTGCCCCCAACGGCATCACCAATACCCTCGAATCCATCTGCAATATCACCGAGTGTCCTCTCTAATCGCTGCCATTTCTTGATCGCATTATCTTTGGGGGCTAATTTTGTACTCGAAGCAGCTTTATCTACTGCATTAATTTTTGCTTGCGTCTGATTGATCTCACCGCGCAATTTCTGTCCTTGGGCACTATCTGATGAATCGAGGGCATTATATTCGGATTCCAGTGCTTGTAGCGATGCCTCCAGCTCTGCTTTCAGGGCGGATAATTCATCCATGGTCTTGCCTGTCAATTCTCGTACCCATTGCCCGGCTTGTACTTCAATTTCTGCTACTGCTGCATCTCGCTCGGCTTCAAGTGCCTTCCGCTCTCCAATGCTGCCAGCATTTTCGATCTTACGGTCGTAAATGTCTTTTGTAGCTTGTAGTTTTTCCCGGAAGGTTCCATATTTTTGCAGATATTCATCCCAAGATTGAATTTCTTCGTCGAATTGCGCTGAAAGTTCGGCATGACCAATTTGCCCCACCAATAAAGCGGTTCCACGTTCTTTATTCCGCTGTTCTTCATTTGCCTCTTTCAAGGCTTCCGTGTATATTCTAACACCTTCTGCCGCTTTGATATTGTCAGCATAATATACCTCTTGAAGTTCGTGATATTTTTCGCCAGCAGACCCATCGGCAGCTACATTGGTGGCGATAACTAAACCTTTGGTGTCTGCGGCAAGAATGTTTTGTGCTCCTTCGAGTTGAGTATATATATAATCTTCCAATTCCTGTGGAGACAAAATGTCCCCATTAGGCAGGATTGGGGTGACTAAAATCTCAGTCACCTTTCCCTTGGCATCCATAATACCATATTGGCTGCTGAAAACGGTGGCAATACCCTCTCCGGCATCTTCCCAGCCTTTTTTTACCAATTCCGCCGCTTCAACAAGTGGGCGCGCCAAATGATTTACATTCCCTTTGTACTGCGCAATCATCTGCTGTCCTGCAAGGAATCGTTCAGACGAAGTGTCATTTTTATACTGGGCATCAATTTCCTTTTCTTGTAACTCAAGCAGCTTTTTTTCGGCTTCTTGTATGGCTCGGGCACGTTTCTGATAGTCGAGGTCAATTTGCGCAAGTTTCTTGGCCGTGCCGTCCTTCATGGAATCTACCTCCGCCTGCAATGCATCGTCCCGGAGCTTTTGCAGTTTCTGGCTAAGTTCTTTTAGATTGCGCTCTTGGTCGGATGCGGCTTTTTTTGCTGCGCTTTCGGCCTCTTGGCGTGCTTTTTTCCATTCTGCGTTAAGTTCGGCGGGGGTTTTCCCTACAAATAATTTTTCTGCTGCGGGGGTCAATTTTTCGATGCCGGCATTTATCGCCGCAATAAATGCATCGACATCACCTTCATAATCTTCATTAATGTGCTTCCATATAGTATTCCCTTCCTCACCAAGCTTCGATAGTGCGCTAATAAATTCTTTCCGGAATTGGGTTATGTTTGTTTTAGCCTCTGCAAAAGTTTTAGCACCCCAAATAGCGCTTTGGCCACCCTGACCCAAATCCATGTATGTCTGTATTGCCTTATCATATTCTTTTCTGTACTCTTTCAGTGCATTAGAATAATTGGTATAGGCATTCCCTGTTTTTTTGATGCGTGCTATACTCTTTTTGTCCTCTGTAATAAGTTCTTGGGCAGCCTTCGCCTCTGCGACCTCGATAATTGCGTCGCGCAGGTTTTCATAAGCACCGACAGCATTCCCGACCATAACCTGTTCCGCAGCCATATTGCCGAAGTAAGCGGGGTATATGTCTTGCAGTTTTTTGACCGCTTCGGCTCTTTCTTCATAGGGCCTGGAAAGGTCTGTCGCAGCCCTATACAGCAGGTTCAATTTGGTTAATTCGGATTGAGCCGACACCGAACCTTGAGCCATAGCGGAATTAAAGCGTTCGAGTGCAGCGGCAGAGGCGTCTATCGTCGTTTTACCTTTGAACAGCGACGCTACCCAGTTGGTTATCTCCTTGCCGTAAAGGGTAAGCACGGTTACGCCGGCCACAAGCAGGGTTTGCCAGGAGAAGATCGACGATGCTATCTGTTTCCATACGGGCGTGAAGGTTTGCCCGGCTTTCTTCAATTCATCAACCGATTTCTTCGCCCGTGCTATTTCATCGGCCAGCATCGGCAGGTTGTTGGATATGGCGGAAAAGAATATTTGCGGGCCATATGCCAGTGACGGCAACTCGCGGGCAACTTGCTGAATTTGGAATCCCAGCATATTGAATCCCGAGGCATAATTGCCGACATTGCGAGTATGGACGCCCATCGACGCATCCAGTTCTTTGATCTTCGTGTCGAGCGATTCGATGTTTTTAAGCATCGTTTGCCCTTGCGCCCCCTCACGATCCGCGGCGCTCATATTTTTATACACCGCACGCATACGGGTAAGCGCCTGGGACATTTCGTTGATTGAGCCGATGGCGGTCTGCTCCAATTTGATTTGGTTGGCAAGCTCCCGCCTCAATTGGGATATTTCCTGCTTGTATTCCTCGATAGATACGGCAGCGTCCAATACTTGCGCCCTTTTCTTTGCAGACAATTGCCCGTTCTGCTGCTCTTCCTTATTGAGCGCGGTGACATCTGCTTTTAATCGTGCGATCTCATTTGAATATAGCCTAATTTGGGCTATTGCCTTTGTTTTTTCGTCGTTAGCGGCTTTTAGCTCACCAAGCAGGTCATGGTATGCCGCAGTTTCGGCCTGGGTAGCCGCTGTTCCTGCCGTAGAACCGCCGCCAGCAGTTCCGGTCGTGGCCGAGGCAGTAGCCTTGGACGCCGCATCCATTGCCTGCTGCTCCATCTGGGCGATCTTGCGCATTGCCTGTTCGACGCGAGCCTCCATATCGGCAATATGGCGATTTATGACTTTAAACCCGTCTGAGTTAGACGGAAATTTCTCCAACAACTGATATAACAGTTTCAGCGATTTGATAAAATTATTTAACTTTGCGGTGTCCGCATTTATTTTGAATGATAATGCACTCATTGCTACTCATTAAAAAATTCATTAATTTGCTATTCTAAGGGAACTCCGTAGTTGCAAGTTTGGATTACCCGCGTTACGGTAAAAACCATAACGCGGGTTGTTTATTTTAGGGTTCTTTGGCTATCGTTTCGGCTAAACCGAGCATAATAGCGGTTGTTTGCGATATGTCCTCAATAGGAAGCATCGCCAGGGTTTTATTGTATGCATCGAACAGCTCGGGCAATGATGCCCGCCGCATTATCCGACGACGCAAAAACCATATTCTGATCCCGGCGAATACATTGCGGCTGCCAACGATAGCCAGAGCGACACTATGCGCCATCGCTGCTATGCATGCTTCGCTCTTATCCGGCTCTTTATTAATATGCCGGGCTGTCATGATCTCCGCTGTGGTCTGAGGGGTCATCCTGTATATCGTGTAGCCTCTCCGGGCAATACGGATGCTGATAAAATCCCTTTTCCTGCCATCAGCGGGTAACATATCTGCAAGTTCCGCTAAGGTCTGTATCATAATCTCTTTGTTTACTTTTTCCATGGTGTAATACCTTGATTGGTTTTTGATTTATTTGTTTATTTCTTATCCGGCCATACCCTCGGTGGTGGTCGCGTTGCGCCCGTAGAAACTGGAGTTTTCGTTTGGCTCGGTTGATCCGGTGGTTTTTCTGACCATCCAGTATTATCATAAGCTCGTCACGGCTTAATTCGACAGTCCACACCGAATAGTCGGCAATTACTGCCCGCCCTTCCGTCCTTCTCCCCATTATCCGCTTGCTAATTATGTTTATAATCCTTACCTTTGCGAATAATGTAATGCTTCGTTCGACAATGCCTTATAAGAGAGAGGGACTATCCCCCTCTCTTATTCTTTGAGGCAATCCAACGCGTCGGGATGGAGTTCTATGGTACCTTCGTATGATACCCTAATGACACTACGGTAGTCCGTGTCTTCCGGCAGGATCGCAGTCTTGAAACTCGGATGATCCGCGATCAAAGTATTCAATGCTTCAACCGCACGGCGCACCTGATCGCATTGCTGAAGTACACGCCCGCGCATTACTGCCACTTCGAGCGTACGCCGTTGGTGCTGGTCGGCCAGCCAGTCGGTAGACAATTTGACCTTATCCCCGCTTACGATAAATGCCTTAGGGTCGAGGGCATCAGCCTCACCGACACGCAGCGCATTTTTGATCGCCTGTTGTGAATTGTCGATGACGCTATTCATGTACTCATTTGCCCGCGCTGTGAGCTCCTCCCGTGTCGTTACGATCTTGATCTGCTTCGCGTCTTCGGCGGCAAGCCGTTTCGCCTGTGTTCGGATAGCCTTGCCGTCAGACAGCGCAATGTCCGCAATGCTTTCGGTGGATACGTCCAGGCGCGCCACTTTCAGTTGCTGGATTGCGGCCTCAAGTTGGGGAATAGCGGCTGCGTGGGCTTTAATATACTCTTCGTGCTTGTTTGTCTTTGCTTTCATATTCGATAATAGTTTAGTTTGCATTGGTTCAAAACCGGATATTCGGATTTATGGCCGAATCTTTGGGGACATAACCGGGATGCTCAGCGTCGGGAAGTGCCTGCGCCCACTCTTTCGCTAATGCCTTGTCCTCTTCTTCATACTCGGGGATGTACACACCCCGCTGCTTGTCTTGCTCTTGCATGGTTTAAGTTGTTTTTTTAATGTTTCACAATTACATTTGCCTGTGGCTTTCATAGGATGGTTACGATTTTGGGTTGGGCATAGGCGGCGTGGATCCGCCTATGTTTTTTTTGCCTTTCCTGCCAGCCTCAATAGTCTACGCGCCAATCTTATGGCTTGGGCAGGGCTAAAACACAGCATTGCGCAATTGCCCTGTATGAAATCCGTGTCGTAATCGCTTGCGTCCGGGACGTACAGGATAATTTCATCATCACCCCTGTGTGTGCCGTTGCTGTCTACAATCGTGGTCGTTACGCGGTCGAGCGTCAGTCCGATACCGTGTTGGTTGTCGATCTTGATCTGCTTCATGTTGTTTTATTAGTTAAAAAATAGTTGTTTCTTGGGTTACTTGCACCTGTCGGCCAGTCATGCACGGAACCTCCCCGCCTCGAAACCGTTGGCCATATAGAATGCGATTTTGTCGGCTGTGTACTTCTCACCGCCCCGGATGCAAAGGGCCGTGCCGAATCCGAATTCCGCTGTTTGCGGATAGCATTCATGCTTTCCTCCGTCTTTGCATACTCGCTTCGGCGCTTTGAACACTTCGTAATAGGTCAATCCATCGGAGGTGGTGCGCTTGTAACAGTACATTCCGTTGACCTTATTATGGGCGATTTTCTCAAACTTATCGCCCAACGTGGCAAATTCATCCGTCAGAGGATTGTATAATATTCGTTTTTTCATGGTGTATTCTTTCAGATTTCTATTTTCCTTCATGTCGTGGGCACTTGTCCCACGTGGGTATTTTCATGCGCTTAAATTGCGTATTGCGTCAAAACGGCTCGGCCTCCTCAGCTACATCCGTCGCGGGGCTGTCGTAGTCGGCTATCCGGGTCAGGCTCTCGTTATGTCGAAAACAAATGCACCCTGTCGCGCCCTCTCGGTTCTTGGTGATATGCATCAGCCCCACCCCCTCGGCCGGAATGATCCCGTATCGGCCCGCGTCTATCTCGGTTCGCCCGTACATCACCGGACGATCGAGGAACAGCACCATGTCGGCATCCTGCTCAATGGCTCCCGACTCCCTAAGGTCAGATAATAGCGGCGTTTTATCGGCTCTTTTTTCGATGTCGCGCGACAACTGCGATATCAGAATGACGGGCACGTCGAATTCCTTGGCCAGCAGTTTGGCCGAACGGCTGATGGCGGCAATCTCACGCTCGCGGGTCGTATTCGGGTTGCGGGTCGAGGTGTCGAGAAGTTGCAGGTAGTCGATAATGACCATACCGCACTTGCCCCGGCGGTGCATCGCCTTGCATTGCGAGCGTATAGCGCCCATCGTGATATTAGCCCGGTCGTTGAGGAAAACAGGCATAGACGAAAGGGTGGCGCCGGCCTTCTCTATCTTCGTCCAGCCCGAAGCGTCGACATTACCGGTGCGAAACGCTCCCGAATCTACACCCGAGCTGCCGACCAGCATACGCCCGGCCAGCTGCCCGGCGAGCATTTCCAGCGAATAGACACACACCGGAACGCCCGACGCGGCCGCAGCACGGGCAAAATGTAGCATCGTAGCGCTTTTGCCCATTCCCGGACGGCCAGCCAACACCACGAGCTGCCCGCCACGCCAGCCTCCGGTCAATGCGTCAAGCCGTCGTAGCCCCGTAGGAATGCCGATACACTCGCCCGCTTGCCTGGCCTGCTGTCGTCGCTCCAGATCGTCGAGGGTAGCTCGCACGACATCCGACAACGGCGCAATGTCATCCGGCCGCGAGACCCGGTCTGCAATTGCGGTTATCGCTGATGTAGCCCAATCCACAACGCCGTCGGGATCCGACACAGCGCGTGCCGCGAGTTCGTAGCCGAAAAGGCATAAACGCCGCCGGGTTTCGGTGTCTGCGAGCTGCCGGGCGTGCTCCAGCACGTTAACGCCGGAACCTACTGCATTGGTCAGTTCTGAAAGGTAACGCAACATTTCCCGGCCTTTGAGTTCCGGCCGTTGCGACAACGTGTAAAGGTCTATTTTCTCGTTGCGCTCCAACATCGAGAGCATCTCGCCGTAGATCTTGCCATTATTTGGGTCAGAAAAGGCCGAAATTCCGATGATCTCCATCAAGTCGGGGAGTTGACCAGGCTCAAGAATCAAGGCACCTAAAACAGCTCTTTCGAGCTCGGGCGATTCCGGTAATCCCTCGACGGGCGCCGGGCGGTTATAAGAAGTTTGTTTTTCGCGTTTCATTGTTCGGGTGTTTTTGGGTTGTGGTGTTAAACTCGGATTTGCGGCGCATCCAATTTCGCGCGGCGGCTTTCCAGTCTTTTATCGGATTTTTACCGGTTCGCCAGCCGTTGGCCGTGAAATAGTCGTAAAAGCATTCCGCATCCGTATCGCCTCCTTTGATCGTAGAAAAATAATCTTTGACTATTTCGAGCGAGGGGACGACAAACGCCGTGCGTTTGGTAGTCCCTCGGCGCGGCTTGTCCGCGCTCGTCGTTACCGAAGTGTCGTTACCTTCTGCATTCGTAGGCTCCCCCTTACAATCCCCCTTACTATCTATATCTTTATCCTTATCCTTATCCTTATCCTTATAAAGGTTAGGTTCTTGGTTAGGTTCTTGGTTAGGTTCTTGGTTAGGTCTTTGGTTAGGTCTTTGGTTAGGTTCGCCCGCCTTGCCACTTGGGTTATTTCGGCTTCCTTTGGGCGCTCCGCCTTTTCGGCCATTCTCCACACAGGCGTCGTATCGGTTATGTGCGTTATCAATTACGGGCTTGATCGCAATAAACAACGCCTTTGCAACTGCATTGCTATCCGCTCCAGGCGCAATGCCTTCAAAAGCATAGTCGAATATCGTTTCCGATACGACCTTATACAAATCCGGCGGTAATTCGCGCAAAGATTCACGGAATGAGCGGTAATAGACCATCGTGTCGCGGATCATCGTGTACCTCCTTTCCGGGCTTGCTTACGCTCCCATTTAACCCAATCCGCCTCAAGTTGAGGGTAGCAATAATCATAGAAAATACGGGATAGATCAGGCGGCAAGTCGGGGGCGATACGGTCAAGGCCATACATTACAACCGCATCCATAAATAACCGATAGTCAACGGGTGCAAGCCCTTCCATCGCACCCCGAAAAGAGCGATAAAAAATAAAACTTTTACGCTTCATGGTCGGCCTCCTTCCGGATAAAATACCGCTTGAATTTACTGCCGTGCTCGCTGGGCACCCATTCATCGAGGATGTCGATGCCTTTGGCCCTCAAATCGCGTATGCAGCTCCGAGGATCAGACAATCGCAGGGCGACGGAAATGTCTGCGGCAGAATATTTTTTGCCTGATTGGAGTAAATTATAGACGCGCTGCTGATGGAACGCTAAAGTTTTTTGCGTATCTTTGCTGGTGTCCACACCAGGGGTTGCCGCTGCGTGCTCGCTTCGAGCGCCGGCGGCGATCTTCATTTCATACATAGCCCTGGTGTTATTTACGGTTGGCACTTTCGGCAATACGCAATGTAGCAGCAGTTCGCTTGTCCTCCGGACGAACGGTGCGTGAATCAACCCACGCCAAAAGCGCCTTTTTCGAGAACACTATGCGGCGTCCGACCTTCTTGTACGGGATCGTATTTTTGTATACGTGATTGTAGAGCGTTGCCCGAGTAGTGGGGACGCTCTGTTCGGTCAGGAACCGGGCGGCGTCCTCAATATTCATTCCGTCTGATTCGACGGGCTCATTTTTGCGCCGGAAGTCGGCGAGTTTGGGAAGAATCGCGTTTACTGCATCGCTGATAATGGATTGCAGTTGCGCGGGAGTTGTTACGATTACGGTGTTATCCATAGCATCGTGAAGTTTTAAAAATTGAACACTTACCCGCGTCCGGGCGTTAGTGATCGATCACGATGCAAAGGAGATAAATATATATTATACCCGTAAAAACTGGACAATTAGAGTGCACAATGTAACCTTATGATACCTGGTATATATCATATGTCCAGTATTTACCATTTTATTATACGCAGGCAAGTAACACGATGAAACGTCATGAAAAACATCTGTCCAGTTAATAGCCGCATACACACTCAAAAAAATTACATTTTTTTTAAATTTTCTATGGTTTTTTGCACCGCTATATTGATCTGACCAAATTTAAATCCTTGAGTTTCAATGAAGCCCTTAGCAATCCAGTCCGTTACTGTTTTTCGATTTCTTCCTGTTATTCGAGAAAAATAGGCGGCGCTTATATATGCGTCTATTTCACCTTCACTATCATAAATGCAGGGATCACTTTCATCGGAATTATAAAAAGCTTCTAATTTTTTTATCGTCTCCGCAAACCTATGCCGTTGCACTCGATTTGCTCTCTTAACACGAATGTCTATTACATTCCAGTCATAATCATCCTCGCAGATACCACAACACGTTACAAGGTCTTTTATAATAGCATTTTGAGCATCTTTCGAAAACCTCATTAGGAATTTATCAAATTTATATCGTCCCATCTTGATTTAAAATTTCGTTAATAATTCTGCATTCTTTACCCGCTCCTCCCGCTCAAAGCTGGCGAGGTAATTCTCCGTTGTTTTGAGGTCTTGATGACCGAGGCTTTCCGAGATATAGGCAATGTTAGCCCCCGCCCGCTTTAACACCGTGGCGAACGAATGCCGAGCCGTATAGGTCGAGATATTGCCGAGACCGAGCTTTTCGCCGACCTCCTTCATGCGCTTGTTGATCGCACGGGTCAGGTACTTGGTTTTATTCTTACGGGTTATCGCATCTTCTTTACCGGTCAAGATTGGGAAAATAAACGCGTCGGGGTATGGTGTTTGCCCCCAGCGGTCGATAATAGTCTGCATTGGAGGCGTTAATACCGCCTGTATATCCCGCAATGTTCGGCTGGTGGATTCAGTCTTTTGCCGGACGAAACAAATTTCGCCGTTCACAATGTCCCTGTACCTCAACTTCACGAAGTCGGCAACATTAATCCCATTGCACAGGTAGAGAAATAGCCAATAATCGCGGTATTTGGCCGTCGCCTCGCTCCCATCGTCATAATTGGCTATTTGCCCTATTTGCTCCAAAGTAAGGGCCATTTTGCGCCCCGTACCGGCTTGTATTTCGTATCGTCCCCGGCCAAACGGGTATTGCGATTCTTTGAGCACGCCCAAGCGCTTTGCATCGTTGAGGACTGCGCGCAACGTTCGCAGGTGAATTGCTATTGTAGTTTGCCGCTTCCCTTCTTTACGCATGAAATCGGCATACTTTCCCAACCACGCCACCGTGATAACATCGAACCGAATCCGCATCCCGGCAAACCGCTCCAACCCCTTCAATACATTGTCGTATATCAACATATTTCCTACACGTCCGGCCTTCTCCAATTCTGCTATTTTCGCCCGAAACATCGTATTAACCGTATCGGATGCTGCGCCTTTTAGTCGGTTATTGAGAGCGTCGAGCGAGAACCCGCCAGCCCCTGCCAACTCCTCAACAGCCGCCCGCACGATCTGGTAGCTGCTTTCGATGTCCTTGCGGATCGCCACAAGTGCACGCACCTTTGTAGTCGGCAGTATTTCCCATTCCTCCGGCGATAAATCCTTTCCAGTCGGATAATAGTTCCGCACTCGATTGTAGGTAACACGGATTTTTACGGGGCACTTACCGGACTTTTTCGGGTGCGCGGTATCAAACATTGCGGCCACCGTCACACCGTCCTTTGAATAGTTCATTTTGTGTATAAATTTTAATTTGCGGTACACAATTTACACACAAATATACGGATTTAATCGAAATAAGCAAAAACAGATTGAAATAAAATAGCTATATTTGCATCTGAGAAACAGACATTTACAAAACAAAATAAAAATCTGCAAAAATCTGCAAAAATCGCCGAATTACGCTTTGGGAGCAGGGGGTCGTGGGTTCGAATCCCGCTACCCCGACAAGTAACAAAAGCCTTTCAGAATCATCTGGGAGGCTTTTTTGCGTTTTGTCGCAGATTACGCGATTTTGCCGTTTTTGGCTCGGTTTACACGTTTTTTGCCCGTTTGTGTAAACCGAGATTTACACGATGAAAGCTAATGTTGAAGTCATTTGCTGCAAATCCAAACCTCTTAAAGACGGCTATTTCCCTTTAATGCTCCGCATCACGAAAGACCGTAAACACAAGTATGTTTCGTGTGGTATTTCCTTACACGAACGATTTTGGGATTTCGACAAGAACAAGCCCAAACGCAACTACCCGGACGAGGAGCAAATCAGAACGGCTGATAGCAGCCAAAACAGCCGAGTACAACCATCTCGAAAAGCAAAGCTAAGCCAAAACCATTAGCAACACGCACTTTACCGAACACTTACCCTGCACCCCTATACCCCACCGTCCGCAGCAATTCGAAAGGTCGGGGCTTACCGGCGGCGGAAGGGACGACGGGAAAGGGCAATAGAAAGAACCACGGAAGGGGCAACGGAAGGGATAACGGGGAAAGGCAATAGAAAGAACCACGGAAAAGGCAACGAAAGGGACGGCGGGAAGGACAACAGAAAGGATAACGGAAGGGGCGACGGAAGGGGCGACGGAAGGGGCGGCAGCCGAAATATAACCGGGACGGCGTTTTTTGCAGAAATTATTTTGACTTTTCGGATTTTCGACTTATCTTTGTGCGCTCTTAAAACGATAAGAGCCCCAAATGTTCGGGGTGTAGCGCAGTCCGGTTAGCGCGCCAGCTTCGGGAGTTGGAGGTCGCTGGTTCGAATCCAGTCTCCCCGACAAGAAAAAGAGGATATTCGATATCCTCTTTTTTCGTATTGACCCTAACCTATCCCACGATGAAACTACTCCACATCTGTTTTTGCGTGCTGATCGGCACCGCGCTATCCGGTTGTGAAATACCGATGACCGCCCAAGACCGGATCGCCGTGACACGAATTTGCGAGGTGCTGGAGCTGAAAGCCCAGGTTGCCGCAGCCGTCTGGCCGGGATTCGACGATCCGCAATTCGAAGTGCCGCTGGTCTACTTCACCGACTCGCTTTGCTATGCCGTAAATCCCGAAGCGCGGTTTCTGGCGCAATATCCGGCAACGCTGCGTTACAGGGACGGTGAGTTGAAAATCTATACGACGTCCACGATCGACTCGCTCGAATTCCACATGCAGGGAACGATTTCCTTAGACCCGGCCGATGCCGGTTCGGCATACGACTACCGTTCGGCATACCTGCTGTGCAGTTCGCCCGAGATTACGGCCCGCTGCATACCCGGCACGGAAGAGGTAGCCATATGGCGGACGATGGTGCTGCATGAATATTTCCACGGGTTCCAATTCCGGCATCCGGCGTATCTTGCGCAATTCGAAGCTTCGGGAGCGGGCCTCATCCCTTCGTCGGAGCTGGTAGGACACTATCAAAGATACGGCTGGTACAAAGAATCCGTAGACCGGGAAAACGTATTCCTGCTGGATGCACTCAGGCAAACCGATGCAGAGATTATCCGCAGGGACATCGACGGGTTCCGGAAACTGCGCGCAGAGCGCCATGCAAGAATGCGGCGCGAACTGGCGCCGGAAGCAGTCGGAGCGGAACGGGTTTACGAAACGATGGAGGGCACGGCGCGTTACATCGAGTTCCATGCCTGTCCGGGCGGCTACGACCTTGACGCGAACGACTGGCTCTACCGGACGGACATATCCCAGTATATGTATGCCACAGGGTTCAATATCGTCCGGCTGCTCGACAAGCTGGGGGTCGATTACAAGACGAGGCTGTTTGACGAGGGGCTCGCATTGGACGGGCTTCTGCCCGAATAAACGGACACGGGCACAGGTGCCCCGGCAATGCCGCGGGTAAAAGCCGCCGAGGAAAGAACATCCGAGGATGAGCCGTCGAAATCGGAATAGCTAAGATCGGAGCCGACAAGGAAAGAACTGCCGAGCCCCGAGGAAGAGCCGACAAGGGAAGGGCATCCGAGGAAGAGCAGTCGAGATCGGAACAACTGAGATCGGAACCGCCGAGGTAAGAGCCGACAAGGAAAGGGACAACCGAGGAAAAAACAGCCGCCGACGGACGGCGGCCCCATTTTCAGGAAGGGATATGCGTCAAAGCCGGTGATAGTGGCAATAGAGCAACCCGCCGTCGTCGCCGTGCAGGTGCATACCGCCGCCGAGGCAGTAGCGGAACATCTTGCAGGAGGCGCATTCGCCGCGCCGCGCCCACTCGCGGTTGCGAAAGGGTTCGAAGCGGTTTTGCCACACGTCCCAGAATTTGTCGCGGTAGATATTGCCCTGGTTGAAATTGGCACGGATCGACGTGCAGCCCGAAATGGCGCCGTCGACGCGGATCGAGGCGACGGAAACGCCCGCGGCGCACTGGTAGAAATGGTCGCGCACCTCGGTTTCATACCCGCCGAGGAAGCCTTCGCAGGCATAGCTGACGTCGATGCGCCCCTCACGGCGGGTCTGCCGGATAAACTCCAGCATCGCACGGAACTGTTCGTCGGTCATGCGCAGCGACGGGTCGTCCTTGGCACGGCCCATGGGGAAGATCGAGAAGAGCCGCCAGTGTTTCAGGCCCTCGGCGACGAGCATCCCGCAAAAATCGCCGAGCCTGGGCACCATCGCCCCCGTGACGCAGGTCACCACGTCGCAGGCGAGCGACGGCTCGCGGACGATCATGCGCAGGGCGCCGAGCGCCCGTTCGTAACTGAGGGGATTACAGCGGATATAGTTGTGCTCGCGTTCGAAGCCGTCGAGGCTCACCGAGACCGTACGCAGCCCCGCATCGAGCAGGCTGCGGAAACGGGATTCGGTCAGCCCCAGCCCGTTGGTCACCATGCCCCACGCATAGCCGCGGCGGGTGACCTCCGCCCCGGCGCGTTCGAGGTCGGGGCGTACCAGCACCTCGCCGCCCGAAAAGATGACGAGCACCTGCGCAGGGTCGACATGGGGCGTAACCTCCTCGTCGAGCACCTTCAGAAAATCTTCGATCGGCATGTCCCGCACACCGGGATCCACGCGGCAATCGCTGCCGCAGTGGCGGCACGAGAGGTTGCAGCGCAACGTACATTCCCAGAAGAGCGTATCGAGCCTGTGCTCGGCGACAGTCGAGGAGTAAAGGTCGGAAAAAATATTGAGGGCCAGACGCTTGCGCAGCCCCAGGCGGCGACGGGACATGGGTTACTTCCCCCCTTCGGGAGCCTTCTTGCCCTTCGTGTCCATATAGGGCGTGTCGTCGGCGGGTCTCTCGGCTACGGGGTCGAGCTGCTCGTCTTCGGCAGGGCCGACCGCCGACTCCTTGAGAGGCACGCCGATCGTTTTCTGTCCGGGAGGGCGAACCCCGTACATCACCATCACGCGCGGGGGTGCAACCGAATCCCTGACTTCGGGCGCACCGGCTTCCTGTTGCTGTTCGCCCTCGCCCTTGGCGGGCGCATTCTTGACCGTGGAACAGGCTGCCGAGAATCCCAGCAGGGTCGCAAGTGCGAGTTTCAGTTTTTTGTTCATATTGCGTCGACGTTAAAAACAATCTTCAGGACAAAGATAAAAATTTTCTGCCAAAGATGAAAAAACATGCCAAAAAGTTTTGAAAGCCAATGTTTTTTATTTTACTTTGCCAAGTACAAACTTTTTAATTTACATTTTTATGACAGGCAAGGTTAAATGGTTCGATAGCAAAAAAGGCTACGGATTCATTACGGGAGAGAACGGCAAGGAAATCTTCGTTCATTTCTCGGGTATCGTGACGGACGGTTTCAAGTCGCTCAACGAAGGGCAGGCAGTCGAATTCGAAGTCGGCAGCGGTGCCAAAGGCGAGCAGGCTGTGAACGTAACCGTGGTTGAATAACCCGGCGTCCTCCAAATTCAGGGAATAAGAGCTGTATTTACTCAATATATCCAAGCACTGAATTTTATGTAATTTACGGTGTCCGGAATTCCGGACACCGTTTTTCTTTGCGGGCGGGGCGCAGCCTGTGCGACGGGCGGCCGCAGGCCCATTACTCCCCTGCCGGAAGGATATGCCCGGTGAAATTGAGGTAATGGCTGCGCCTGTTGAGATCTTTATTGATCCGGACAAAGCACTTGTTCGAACCCTTATACAGCGTCACGATCACCTCCCGATCCTGCGCGTTTTGGGGGCCGACGATCAAAAGCCGGTACTGCAGGTCTCCGCTGCGCTTGCGTTTGAGCAACGTCATTTCGGCTGCATCGTCCTCGATGTTCAGGGTGCGCCACGTACTGCGGGGAAAGAGGTTGGGCGACAGCCGGATGACGGCATGCGTCCCCTGCATGGAAATGTAACTGTCCGGAGATTGTTTCACCGGGATTTTATCGCCCGGCAGGTAAAATTCATCCCCTTTGATGACGAACATACGGGCATCGAGCGCCCGGAGCGCCTGCTCGTGCAGGGCGGCCGAGGCGGCGTCCCCGTCAACGGATCGGGGTGCGGGGGCTGAGGCCGATTTGGTTGCCGCACAGCCGGTCAACACCAGCGCCAGCACCAGGGTGGCGGAATACGAAAATTTCGATAAGGTTCTCATGGCTATACAATCACGGTGTTTACATTGTGGTATTTCGGGAAAAGGACAGTCGCCAGGGGATTTCTGTTGGAATTAAGATTTCAAAACAGGAACTTTTTCATGGCAACATTTTTTAGCAAGGCATGTTTATTATAAAGCCTGCGCTTTATTTTATTCACAATATAATAAATAAAATTGCATCCTGCAAGAGGGCGGGCATTTTTTTGCCCGTTTGAAAAATAAATCGTAATTTTGGGCGGCAATTTAGGTTAATTCAGGTTCAAACATAAAAACCCAATCACAATCATGAAAGAAGCAATCGCAATTCTGACTGGCGGCGGCCCCGCACCCGGTATGAACACCGTGGTAGGCAGCGTCGCAAAGACTTTCCTCCGCAAAGGTTACCGCGTAATCGGCCTGCACGAGGGCTACACGGGGCTCTTCAACCCGTCGCCCCGCATGGTGGACATCGACTACCCCATGGCCGACGGCATCTTCAACCAGGGAGGTTCGTTCCTGCAGATGAGCCGTTTCAAACCCAAGGATTCGGATTTCGAAAACAACTTCAACCTCAAGTTCTTCACCGACAACAACGTCAAGCTGCTCGTGACGGTCGGCGGCGACGACACGGCATCGACCGCGAACCGCATCGCCAAGTTCCTGGAGGCCAAGAAATACCCCATCGCAAACATCCACGTGCCCAAGACCATCGACAACGACCTGCCGCTGCCCAAAGGCACGCCGACGTTCGGTTACGAGTCGGCCAAGGACAAGGGTGCCGTCATCGCACGCGCCGTCTACGTGGACGCCCGCACGAGCGGCAACTGGTTCGTACTGGCTGCCATGGGCCGCAGCGCCGGCCACCTGGCATTCGGCATCGGCGAGGCCTGCCACTACCCGATGATCGTCATCCCCGAGATGTTCGACAAGACGGAAATCACGGTCGAAAAGATCGTGAACCTCGTCATCTCGTCGATCATCAAGCGTAAGATCATGGGCATGGACTACGGCGCCGCCGTCATCTCGGAAGGCGTATTCCACGCGCTGAGCGACGAGGAGATCCGCAAAAGCGGCATCCATTTCACCTATGACGAGCACGGGCACCCCGAGCTGGGCAAGGTCTCGAAGGCGCACATCTTCAACGAGATGATTGAGAAAAAGCTCAAGGAGATCGGTCTCAAAGTCAAGAGCCGCCCCGTGGAGTTGGGTTACGAGATCCGCTGCCAGACCCCGATCGCATACGACCTGACGTACTGCTCGGAACTGGGTATCGGCGTTCACAAGCTCTTTGCCGAGGGCAAGACCGGATGCATGGTCTACGTGGATTCGGAAGGCAACGTCAACCCGCTCTACCTGAAAGACCTGCAGGATCCGACGACGGGCAAGATACCGCCCCGTCTGGTGGACATCAAGTCGGATAAGTTCTCGTCGGTGGTGGACAACATCATCAACGCCATCACGCCTGCGGACTACGAGGCTGCGAAGCAGTATGTCTCAAACCCCGAGGAATACGACTTCCACAAGATCCTGAACTGGAAATAATCCCGCGCAGGGACATTTTGAAAATCCCCGGAGGCTACCGCCTCCGGGGATTTTGCTTTGCAGCAGGCAGCGGGGAGCGGCTGCGGGAAGCGGGAGGAGAAGCGGCAGCGGAAACCGGCAGGCTATTTATCGGTTCCGATCCAAGTCCATTTATGCCAGATATATTCCAGCGGCCCCTGTTTGTGCCTCCCCAGCCACCATTTGCAGAACCGCACCTGCAGCAGGAACACCAGAATCCCGACCAACAGGCTGGCCGTATATCCGCACCGAGGGGCAAGGTAGAGGCCGAACGGGAAATAGACGAAGGCCCCGATAACGGACTGGGATATATAATTGGTAAGGCTCATCCTGCCGTAGAAGCGCAGGCCGGCAACGGCGGCACTGAACTTCCTGCGTTGGTAAAGCAGGATGAACGAAGCGACCAAGACCAGCGTAAAAGCCAGCTTCTGCCACATGTCGAGCGCCGTTCCGGCTGTCTGCCCGACGATTGCACCGTTGTCCGTGACAAGCTCCCTGAGCGTATACAAAGGGGCGAAGGCAATGGCGGAGACGATCAGCGTTTTCACCCAGAAGCGGAGATTCTTTTCGGTGGCGGCGAACAACTGTTTCCTGCCGATATAGAAACCCAGCAGGAACAACCCGGCGGTCTGGACGAAACGCCCGGCGTTTACCGCCCACAACAGGCTGGCCTTCTGCCCCAAGGTGACATTGCCCAGGATGAAATCCCCGAAATTCCCGGCTTTCGTGTATTCGGCCACTCGGGCATACAGTTCACCGACCCCCAGGTCGGGCAGCCGGTGGGCCGGATCCAGCAGGGCGGCTACGCAGTGGTACCATTCGACAGGCTGCAACAGGAAAACGACGGCGGCGGCGAGGATAGCCCCGTCGCTCCAGTTGCGCGTAAAAAACAGGACGAGCCCCGCGATGACGAACAGCAGCAGGACATCCCCGGCCGGGAAAAAAGCCGCGTTCAGGGTTGCGAAACCTGCCAGCAGTACCAGCCGCCACAGGAAACGACAGCCGAAGTCCCCGCCCCGCCGCTTCAGGTTGTGGCTTTGAATATAGAACGTAAATCCGAACAGGAGGGCGAAAATCGCATAGGCCTTTCCGGCAAACAGGGTAAAGACGACGTTGAATACCCCTTGATCCAATGTATTCAGCCAGCCCGGGGAATCGGCAGGATAGACCGGGAAGATAAAATGTTCCAGGTTGTGAACCAGGACAATAGCCATAACGGCAAAACCCCGTAAGGCATCCACGGCCTCTATGCGCGGATTCTTGCCGATGAGTTGTTCCGATGAATTATTCATATATTATTTACAATTTGTCCGAGCCTTTTGTGCCGCAGGAGGAACCGCGTCAGAAAAGCGTCGGTTCGGTCAGCGCGACTCCGGCACGCTGCGGGTGGAGGTTCACGAATTCCAGGCCCCGGCGCAGGGCGCGGAAAACCGTATGGCGCGTGCCGCCAGGCGAACCGTCGTACCAGGCGACGAGCAGCGAGGCATGGTCGACGAGGTAGTTGTTGCGCACGGCATAGCACCCCGCATGGTAGACCGGTGACAGAACGACGGCATCGTCGGCCGAGGCCATCGCAGCGCGGTAACGGGCGCGGTCGGCATGGGAGAAGCGCGCCTCCTGCCCGCCGAAGGGCACTACGGCGACGAGCCGCAGCCCGGGGAGGGAATCGCGCAGTTCGAGTACCGCCTCGGCGGCCGCCAGGTCGAAGCCTACAGCCATGCCGCAGAGGAACGTCCTGAAGCCATGGGCATGAAGCCCGCGGATCGCGGCGGCAAGTGCCGCGGAAACCTCGCCGCAATAGGTACGGTGGCCCGTGAAAGCCACGGTTGTGCAGGGATCGGGAATCATGTTCCCAAAGGTAACAATTTGGCGCGGACTTTGCAACTCGAAGGGCTGAATCAAATAAACACCAACAGCTATGAAAAACACAGGAATCGTCATCGCATCGCTCGTGGGCGGCATGATTATCGGATCGGCCCTCACGATGCTCTTCACGCCCCAGTCGGGTGCGGAACTCCGCAAACAAATCAAAGACCTGATCGGCGACGAAGTCGACAAGGTACGCGAAAAGGTGGACGAAGTGCGCGGCAAGGTCGAGGAGGCACGCTGCAAATGCGAGGAAAAGTAAACATCGCCTGAATGACGTCTCATGGGGATGGATAACAGAAAAACTTCGGGCGGCTCCTTCGTCGCGGCGCTGGTCTTCTTCGTGATGACGGCCTCGATCGCCATCTTCCTGCTGCTTACGGCACTGGTCGTATGGCTGTCGGAGGTGACGGGCTCCTTCATCCTTTCGTCGCTCATCGTCGGGGGATTCTTCGCCGTGCTCGCAGCAGTGATCTACCTGCTCGCCATACGCGAGGGCGTGGAGCGCATCCGCGACCAGGTCGAAACGGTCTACGACGTGGCACGTGCCGCAAAGGAGGGGTACGAGTGGCTCACAGACAAGTTTTTACTGTTTATGAAGCTGCGCGAAATGCGCAAATGAAAAGGGCGGCACTGCAACGTGCCGCCCTTTTCGCATATGGTGCAATACCTAATACTATTTGCCGAAATAACGCTTGTAGAGGCCTTCGAAACCTTTGCCGTGGCGGGCTTCGTCCTTGGCCATTTCATGTACGGTGTCGTGCACGGCGTCGAGGTTCTGCTCCTTGGCCATGCGGGCCAGGCGCATTTTGTCCTCGCAGGCGCCGCTCTCGGCGTTCATGCGCTTGTAGAGGTTGGTCTTGGTGTCCCAGACCACCTCGCCGATCAGTTCGGCGAACTTCGAGGCGTGCTCGGCCTCTTCCCATGCGTAACGCTTGTATGCCTCGGCGATCTCGGGATACCCTTCGCGGTCGGCCTGGCGGCTCATCGCAAGGTACATGCCCACCTCGGTGCACTCGCCCATAAAGTGGTTCTGGAGACCTTCCCAAAGCTCCTTGCTGGCGCCCTTGCCATCACCAATGACATGCTCGGTCACAAATTCGAGGTTGCCCTCCTGCTCCATGACCTCGACGAATTTCTCCTTGCCAACTTTACACATCGGGCACTGGTCGGGTGCCTCGGGGCCTTCGTGAATGTAACCGCATACGGTACAACGCCATTTCTTTGCCATAATCGTAATAATGTTTGAGTGTTAGTTTTTCTGTTTGTGCAGTGCAAAGGTAACGATTAGGCACAAAATCCGGATAAAATCACGATTGTCTTTTTTTATAGGGCGATAAGCAACGCTTATAGCGGATGCAATGTGCACGCGCGCGGAAAGAGGCGGGAACGGCAGAGGAAGGACAGCAGAAAAAGAAACAGCAGAGAGAAGAACGGGGAAGAGAGGATAGGGCGGAACGGAAACGACAGAGAGAGGAATTGACGGAGAGGGACGGCAAAGAAGGACGGCGGAGAGGACGGCAGAGAGGAACAGCGGAGAGAGCCGGCAGAGAGAGCCGGCGGAGAGGGACGGCAAAAAGAGCCGACGGAGAGGGCGGAGAGGACGTATATGACGGGACGGGCGCCGGGAACGGGGCGCCCCTACCCTCTCCGGTCGATAACCTCTTCGATATAGGGCACGTCGGTGCAATCCTTCACCAGCACGCGCTTGTCGCTGTCCAGCAGGTAGAGCGACGGAATGGCCGTCAGGTCGTAGGTGCCGTTTTCGCGGACGAGGCAGCCGGCATCGTAGGCGTTTATCCAGGTCGCGGGGATATGGTCGCGGTAATTCCGCCACTCGGTGAGGTCTTCGTCGGGATAAAGCGCCAGTATTTTGAGGCGGCCGCGCTCGATCATCTCCGAAAGCATGGGCGAGCCGGCGATCTGTTCGCGCAGCTGCTTGCACATCCCACAGCCGGGGTTGTTGATGAACAGCAGCGTATATTCGGCCTTCACGCCGTAGAGCGTACCCGTGGCGCCCGAGGCGAGCGTATAGCGGAAATCGTTGGCACGCTGCCCGAGGCGGTTCTGCGACGCCATAGCGAGGTCGTAGGCCGGCCCGATGCGTTCGTATTCGTCGTAGTAGGGGCTCGCCAGCACGGCCTGCATTACAGGGATATAGAATTCGTCGTTGCGCAGCGGGGAATTGGGGTCGTGGATCACCTGTTGGGCGAGCATCGTGAAGTAGTCGAGCATCGGGCGCGAGGCGGAGGCGCGGCGCATGAGCGAATCCATCGGCGCGGCGTCGGCCGGGCGGTCGGAGATCAGGGCCACCCACCGGGCATAGGCCTCGACCATCTGTGCGGTATCGGCCTCGCGGACGAACAGGGTATCGGCGAAATCGAAGCGATCCCAATAGTGCCAGCGCAGGTAGTCGCGCTGCTCTTCGGGCGAGAGGCGCGCCGGCGCGATCGCCGGGAGGAATACGCGAGGCTGCGGCACGCTGGCCGTCTGCTGCTGCTGTGAACGGCGTCCGCCGCAGGAGGCGGCGAAGAGGGCCAGGGCCAGGATTAACGCGGTGCGGTACATAGGCGTAAAGTTTATGTGCAAATATAGTTTTTTTCGGCAACACTGCCGCTATCGCCCGGACAAAATGAGCCTGCCGGGCAGATTTGCACGGTAGTTGCAACCTCAATGAGCGTTAAAACCAATTTCAATCAAACCGAATTATGGATGTAAAGAAAACTACCACAAGCACAGGGTTCAAATTGAGTGTCATGACACTCGCGATTATGAACGTGACTGCCGTAGTAAGTCTGCGCGGCCTCCCCGCCGAGGCCGTCTACGGACTTTCATCGGCATTCTACTATCTGTTTGCCGCCATCGTCTTCCTCATCCCGACGGCCATGGTCGCCGCGGAGCTGGCCGCGATGTTCTCCACCAAACAGGGCGGTGTATTCCGCTGGGTCGGCGAGGCGTACGGCGCCCGCACGGGGTTCCTGGCCATCTGGCTGCAATGGATCGAATCGACGATCTGGTACCCCACCGTACTGACGTTCGGCGCCGTGTCGATCGCCTTCATCGGCATGAACGACGCGCACGACGCGACGCTGGCCTCGAACAAGGTCTTCACGCTCTGCATGGTGCTGGCAATCTACTGGATCGCCACCTTCATCGCGCTCAAGGGCCTGGGATGGGTCGGCAAGATCAGCAAATGGGGCGGTATGATCGGTACGATCATTCCCGCAGGCCTGCTGATCCTGCTGGGCATCATCTACATTTCGACCGGCGGACACAACCACATGGACATGTCGCAGGGTTTCTTCCCCGACCTGTCGAAATTCGACAACCTGGTGCTGGCCAGCAGTATCTTCCTGTTCTATGCGGGTATGGAGATGATGGGTATACACGTCATGGACGTGAAGAACCCGTCGCGGAACTACCCCAAGGCCATCATCATCGGTTCGCTCGTAACGGTCTGCATCTTCGTGCTGGGTACTTTCTCGCTGGGCTTCATCATCCCGGCCAAGGACATCAGCCTCACGCAGTCGCTGCTGGTGGGCTTCGACAACTATTTCCACTACCTGCACATGTCGTGGGCGGGCCCGATCATCGCCATTGCCCTGATGTTCGGCGTGCTGGCCGGTGTGCTGACCTGGGTGGCCGGCCCCTCGAAGGGTATCTTCGCCGTGGGTAAGGCGGGTTACCTGCCCCCGTTCTTCCAGAAGACCAACAAGAACGGCGTACAGAAGAATATCCTGCTCATTCAGGGCTGCGTCGTGACGCTGCTGGCGCTGCTGTTCGTCGTGATGCCCTCGGTGCAGTCGTTCTACCAGATACTTTCGCAGCTGACCGTACTGCTGTACCTGATCATGTACATGCTGATGTTCTCGGCGGCGATCGTGCTGCGCTACAAGATGAAGAACACCGACCGCCCGTTCCGCCTGGGCAAAGGCAACGGCCTGATGTGGTTCCTGGGCTGTCTGGGTTTCTGCGGAGCCCTGCTGGCCTTCGTCCTGAGCTTCGTACCGCCCAGCCAGATCTCGACCGGCAGCAACACCGTTTGGTTCTCGGTGCTCATCATCGGTTGCGTGGTAGTCGTGGGTGCCCCGTTCGTGATCTACGCCATGCGCAAACCGTCGTGGAAAGACCCCGAGGCCGCGGCCGACTTCGCCCCGTTCCACTGGGAGCAGCAGCCCGTCGTAGCGGCTCCGGTACATACCAACGATCCCGAACCGATGGCGAAACCTTCGGATACGGAACTTCACAACAAATAAATCGGTAAATACATCAGACAATGATCCAGAAAATCGACAACGCAACGGTTCGCGAGGCCGTACAGCAGGCCTACGAGCGCTGCAAGAACGAAACGGGCGGCAAGAACGCCGACTATATCCCCTACCTGGCCAACGTACCGTCGACCCTCTTCGGCATCGCGGCCTGCCTGCCCGACGGGGAGGTGATCGCCGTGGGCGACACCGATTACAAATTCGGCATCGAATCGGTATCGAAAGTCCCGACGGCCATCCTGGCGATGAACCAGTACAGCGCACAGGAGGTGCTGACGAAGATCGGCGCCGATGCGACGGGGCTGCCTTTCAATTCGATCATGGCGATCCTGCTCGAAAACGACCATCCCTCGACGCCGCTGGTGAATGCCGGAGCGATCAGCGCCTGCTCGATGGTGCAGCCCGTAGGCGACAGCGACGGCAAATGGAAGGCGATCACCGGATTCATCGAAGGGCTCGCAGGCTCGCAGGTCGAGGTGATCGACGAGTTGTACAAGTCGGAGACGGCGACCAACTTCAACAACAAGTCGATCGCATGGCTGCTGAAGAATTACAACCGCATCTACGACGACCCGGACATGGCGCTGGACATCTACACGCGCCAGTGTTCGATCGGCGTGACGGCCAAACAGCTCGCCACGATGGCGGCGACGATCGCCAACGGAGGCAAGAACCCCGTGACCAAACAACAGGTCTTCAAGCCCGAGCTGTCGCCCAAAATCGCCTCGATGATGGCGACCGTGGGTTTCTACGAGCACACGGGCGACTGGCTCTTCACGACGGGGCTCCCGGCCAAGACGGGCGTGGGCGGCGGCATCATGGGCGTCGTCCCGGGCGTGATGGGCGTAGCGGCCTTCGCCCCGCCGCTCGACGAGGCCGGCAACTCGGTCAAGGCACAGAAGGCGCTTGCCTACATCGCCGGGCACCTCAACCTCAATATTTTCGGCACCACGCGCTGCGTGATGGCCGAGAAGGAAGCGGCGCAGGCGTAGACCTGCGACGGCAACTGGGCAAAAGGCCTGCGCACGTCATGCGCAGGCCTTTTCCATTGCGGGATGCACCGGGAGGCAAAAACAGGGAGGGGGAGCGAAAAAAAACGGGTACGGCCGGACGAACAATAGTGACGCTGTTCAGGGGGGAGAAGAATTCATCGCCCGAACCGTACCCGGAGGCGGCATACGGCCTGCGGCCTGCGAAAAAAAAGCAAGGGCGCAGGTGCAAACTCCCCCACTGGTCTCGCGAACCGTTTCTGGAAGTTGCCCTTACGCCCAAGCCGTCCCGGCACGAGGCCGGGACATAGCAAGGGTTTCAGACAAATTTACGCCAGCAGAACCTGTCATATAACATGACAGTCGCGAGTTCGTGGGGCATAAAGGTTGTCTTAACCTTATGGTATGTCGTTACGGCGATGCCGTATTATTCTGCAAAGTTAGCATAATTTCTGTAATTGGAATTTCTGTTTGCTTTCACAAAGATAGTAAAAAAACTATTCTGTCCAAACAGACAGAGCAGAAAATTAGATTGATCCTTTCATTTGTACAAATGAAGCAGACGAAACCAAAACGAACGGACGAAAAATTGGCTCAATATGTCATTTCACGAATGAAACAGTTGCGCCGCGATCATAATTATTCGCAGGAATACGTTATAGAAAATACCGGTCTGGATATTTTCCATTTTGAAAGCGGATCAAAATTCCCCACACTTGTCTCACTGACAATACTCTGCCGTTTCTACGGCATCAGTCTCCGTGAATTCTTCGGTGAAAGCGACTACCCTGTCGAATAATCCGGACATGCGAATTTATTTTATAAGACTCACAGGGGGGGGGCAATGGAACAAAAAAAACAACGCCGCGACGAAGAATTGCTTCAAAAAATCATTCTGCGGGTGAAGGAACTAAGGCGCTTGCACGACCACCAATCGCAGGAGGAGTTGGCCGAAGCGACCGGGTTGGGAATTGCACAACTCGAATCCGGCAAGAATTTCCCGAATCTGACGACTATAACAATTATTTGCAAGTTTTACAACATTACACTCGACGAATTTTTCGCACCGCTCAATTACCCGCCGAAAGATAAATAAGAATCCGAAAACCTTCGGATCGCACCGAATACGTCCCGGGTTTAGGCCGGATGACCGAATACCATAAAAAACGAGAGCAGGTTCGCCTCATGGGGCGAACCTGCTCTGGATTTGTACGCGCCACGCCCCTCGCAGGCAGACACCGCACACAGAAACCGCAGGCAGACACCACAGGGATGCACGACAAGCCGGGGGCGGGGCACGGGATCAATCGAAGAGCCGCAAGGCCTTGACAGCATCGGCATTGCCCTTTTCGGCCGCGGCGGCGATCCAGCGGCGGGCTTCCGTTTTGTCGGCATCCACGCCATGCCCCATATAATAACATACGCCGAGGTTATACTGGGCGCCCGCATGATCCTGTTCGGCAGCCCGCCGGAACCAGGATGCCGCTTCGGCACAATCCACTCCGACACCCCGTCCCTCAATATAGCAGACCCCGAGATTGTATTGTCCGTCGGCATCGCCCTGCAAAGCGGCCATGCGGTACCACTTCACCGCCGCGGCGTAATCCCGGACAACACCGAACCCGTTCGCATAACAGACCCCGAGGTTGTATTGGGCGCAGCCATCGTTCTGTGCAGCAGCCTTTCGGAGCCATACGACCGCCTGCGCATAATCCCGGCCTACACCCTGGCCCGAAAAATAACAATTGCCCAAAGCTCGCTGGGCGTCGGGATCGCCCTGCTCCGCAGCCCGGCGGTAACAGGCAACGGCCTGTGCGAAATCCTGCGGCAAACCCCACCCCTTCTCGTAACAGAGCCCTAAATTGTAATAGGCGGCAGGAACATCGTGGCCGGCAGCCTGCCGGAAGCATTTCAGCGCCTCGGCATGGTTTTGTTCCACACCCCAGCCATGGAGAAAACAAACACCGACATTGGAAACAGCTACCGGATCGCCCGATTCGGCGGCGGCACGGTAATCGTCGAAGGACTGTGCGTACAAACCGGCGGAAAGCGACAGCGAAACAAGCAGGGAAAGAAGAGTTTTCATAGGACGCAATGCAATTATTACACGGTGCAAATTAAAAAAAATCCGGGCGATTCGATTCGTCACCCGGATTTTTTCCAACAGGATCGCGGTTTACCTCTCCTATTCGCCCGCCCGGAACAGCGCGACGTCTTCGAGCGTGGAGTTCATGACGTAGGTATAGGCTTCCGAGATCTTACCCTCGGCAAGTTTGCAGAAGATTTTCGCCGAATCGACATACTCCTCCGACTCGCCGGCCTGACGGGCCAGCAGGTAGGTGATGATGATATGGCCGGCGGTCTCGACCAGACGGCGTGCGTGGAAATCCTTGAAGCCGCAAAGTTCCTTGTCCCCGGCTTCGACATGGGCGGTCATTTCCGAGAACTTCGCGGTCAGCTCCTTCAGCTTCGCAACGACGGGCTGCATGGGCTGGCTGTATTCGGCGGCGGCGTAACGCTCGATCTGCTCCATGAAGGTGCCCTTGGTCACGGCGTTGATCGCCGCCACGACCTGCAGCTGCGAGGTACCCTCGTAGATATTCATGATACGTGCGTCGCGGTAGAGGCGCTCGCAGGGATAGTCCTTCATGAAGCCCGAACCGCCGTGGATCTGGATGGCATCGTAGGCCTGCTGGTTGGCGTACTCCGACGAGAAGAGCTTGACGAGCGGCGTGAAGCCGTCGGCCAGGCGGTTGTAGAACTTCATCTCCTGGCGTTCGTCGCCTTCGAGCGGACGCTCGTGCGCAATATGGCCGTACTGCTTGTAGACCTCGACGAAGCGCGTCGTCTCGTACAACAGCGCACGGACACCCTGCAACTTGGCCTTCATGTTGGAGAGCATCTCCGCAACGGCCGCGAAGCGGATGATCGGCTTGCCGAACTGCTCACGCTCCTGGGCGTATTTCAGCGCCTCGCGGTAGGCGGCTTCGCACAAGCCCACCGACTGCGCACCGATACCCAGGCGGGCGGCGTTCATCAGCGACATCACGTATTTGATAAGGCCCATCTTGCGGTCGCCGACCAGCTGCGCGGGGGCGTTGGTGAAGACCAGCTCGCACGTCGGAGAGCCCTTGATACCCATTTTGTTCTCGATACGGCGTACCTTCACGCCGCCGTCGCGCTTGTCATAGACGAGCATCGACAGTCCGCGGGCGTCGGTGGTACCCTCTTCGGTACGCGCCAGCACGAGCGAAACGTCGCCGTCGCCGTTGGTGATGAAGCGCTTGACGCCGTTCAGCAGCCAGGTCTGCTTCTCCTCGGACCACGTAGCCTTGAGCATCACGGCGCCCAGGTCGGAACCCGCATCCGGCTCGGTAAGATCCATGGCGCAAGTAGCACCCGCGGAAACCCACGGCAGGTATTTGGCCTTGAGCTCCTCCGAGGCGAACTCGTTGAGCGTCTCGGCACAGTCCTGCAAACCCCAGATGTTCTCGAAGCCGGCATCGGCGCGGGCGACCATCTCGTTGGCCATCACGAAGCAGACCAGCGGGAAATTCAGGCCGTCGTACTTGCGGGGCAGCGTAAGGCCGCTCAGGCCCGCGTCGACGATGGCCTTCATGTTCTGAACCGTGCCCGCAGCGTACTCCACGTGGTCGTTCACGACGCGGGGGCCTTCGTGATCCACGCCCTCGGCATTGGGAGCAATGACCTCGCCGCAGACTTCACCGGCGATCTCCAGCACGCGGCGGTAGGAGTCCATGGCGTCTTCGAAATCCTGCGGCGCGAAATCGTAGAGGTCTTTCTCGGCGAAGCCGCGCTCTTTCAGCTCCACGATCTTGCGCATCATCGGATGCTGGAGGTGGAACTGCAAATCCTTATTGTCTGAAAAGAAATTAGCCATTACTTCGAATTTTGTTTGTAGTACTTAATCATCTTGGGGATCACCTCGTTGACGTCGCCCGTGATGGCGTAGTCGGCAATCTTGTTGATCGGGGCTTCGGGGTCGGTGTTGATCGAAATGACCATGGCCGAGCCGTCCATGCCGGCCGTATGCTGGATCTGCCCCGAGATACCGCAGGCGATGTAGAGTTTGGGGCGTACCGTCACACCGGTCTGACCCACCTGGCGCGCATGGTCTGCGAACCCGGCGTCGACGGCTGCGCGGCTCGCGCCCACCTCGGCACCCAGCACGTCGGCCAGCTCGAACACCAGGTCGAAGTTCTCCTTCGAACCCATGCCGTAGCCGCCCGCGACGATGACGCCGGCACCCTTGATGTCGATCTTGCTCTCGGCAATCTCACGGTCGATGATCTTCACCGCGAGGTCTGCGTCCTTCACGAATTTCTGCCACTCGATCTTCTTCACCTCGCCGGCACCCGGCTTGGCGGCATATTCGCGGCGCATGACGCCTTCGCGGACGGTGGCCATCTGCGGACGGTTGTCGGGGTTGACGATCGTGGCGATGATGTTGCCGCCGAAGGCGGGGCGGATCTGGTAGAGCAGGTCTTTGTACTCCCTGCCGCTCTTGGCGTCTTTGTGGTCGCCGATCACCAGCTGCGTACAGTCGGCCGTAAGGCCGCTGTAAAGCGCCGACGACACGCGCGGCGCGAAATCGCGGCCGTTGCACGTCGCGCCGAACAGCACGATCTGGGGTTTCTCCTGCTCGATCAGGCCGCACATGACGGCCGTATGGGGCAGCGTACGGAACGGTGCGAACACCTTGTCGTCGGCGATCCATACGGTATCGGCGCCGTATTTGGCGAGCTCATGCTCGATGCCGGCGAGGTTCTCGCCCAGCACCACGGCTTCGAGTTTCACGCCCAGCGTCGTGGCCAGTTCGCGGCCCTTGGTCATCAGTTCGAGGCACACCTCGGCGGCCTTGCCGCCCTCGTTCTCGATATATACGAATATGTTGTTCATCTCCTATGCACGTATTAACCGAGCGTGTGGCTCGCGATAAGTTCGACCATCAGTGAATTGATATCCTCGTCGGCAGCGGTGAGCTTCTTGGCCTCCTTGGCCTGGAAAACCACGTTCTCGATCTTCTTGACCTTCGTGGGCGAACCCTGAAGGCCGAGCTGCTGCGGGTCGGGATCGACGTCGGCGGCAGCCCACTCGACGATCTGCAGGTAGGGCTTCGCGGCGGCGCGCCGTGCGGCTTCCGATTCGGGCGCCGCGGCGATTTCAGACCCGGAGAGGGCGAATTTGCAGGTCATCACGCGCTTGGCGTTGCGCGGACGGCACTCGGGAGCCGAGGCATTGACCGTAATGACAGCCGGGACGGGGCACTCGACGGTCTCGGTGCCGCAGTTCAGGCGGCGCCGGATAACCAGCGTGCTGTCCTTGATGTCGAGGATCTCTTCGGCATAGGTAACCTGCGGCAGGCCGAGTTTCTCAGCCACCTGGGGGCCGACCTGCGCCGTATCGCCGTCGATGGCCTGGCGGCCGGCGAAAATGATGTCGGGCCGGATCTTTTTCAGGGCGCACGACAAGGCGTACGACGTGGCGAGCGTGTCCGAACCGGCGAATTCGCGGCCCGAAAGCAGGTAACCGCCGTCGGCGCCGCGGAACATCGCGTCGCGGATGATGTCGGCGGCACGCTGGGGCCCCATCGTCAGGATATGAACCGTCGAAGCGTCGGTGCGGTCTTTAAGCGCGAGCGCCATTTCGAGCGCATTGAGATCTTCGGGATTGAAGATGGCCGGCAGCGCCGCGCGATTGACCGTCCCTTCGGGGGTCATCGCATCCTTACCCACGTTGCGGGTATCGGGCACCTGCTTTGCCAATACAACAATTTTCAGCTGTTTTTTCATAGTAGGTATTTATGGTTAATAGCTATCTTACGATGGTTTCGCCGCGGTCGGGGCCGACGGAGATGATCTTCACCGGAACACCCGTCTCGCGTTCGATGAACTCGACATAGGCCTTGAACTCCGCGGGGAAGTCCTCGTAGCGGGTGAAGGCGCGCAGGTCGCATTTCCACCCCGGGAACTCGCGGTAGACGGGTTTCAGGTCGTCGCCGACCTCATAGGGGAAATACGACGTACGTTTGCCGCCGACCTCGTATTCGGTGGCGACGCGGATGGTCTCGAAATCGTTCATGACGTCGGACTTCATCATGATGAGCTGCGTCACGCCGTTGATCATGATCGAATACCTGAGCGCCACCATGTCGAGCCATCCGCAGCGGCGCTCGCGCCCCGTGACGGCTCCGTACTCATGACCGATGTCGCGCAGCCGGGCACCCGTCTGGTCGAACAGCTCCGTGGGGAACGGGCCGCTGCCGACGCGTGTGCAGTAGGCCTTGAAGATTCCGTAGACCTCGCCGATGCGGTTCGGGGCGATGCCCAGCCCGATGCAGGCGCCGGCGCAGACCGTGTTCGACGAGGTGACGAAGGGATAGGAACCGAAATCCACGTCGAGCAGCGTACCCTGGGCGCCTTCGGCCAGGATGCTCTTGTCCGCGGCGAGGCACTCGTTGACGAAATACTCGCTGTCGATGATGTTGAAACGACGCAGGTACTCGACCGCCGCAAACCACTTCTGTTCCAACTCGGTGATGTCGTACTCGTAGGCCAGGCCGCGCAGGATCTTCTCGTGGCGAGCCTTGGCGCGGGCGTATATCTTTTCGAAATCGGCGCTCAGCACATCGCCCACGCGCATGCCGTTGCGGCTGACCTTGTCGGTATAGGTCGGGCCGATGCCCTTGCCGGTGGTGCCGATCCTGGCACTGCCCTTGGCCGCCTCGTACGCAGCGTCGAGGATGCGGTGCGTGGGCAGGATCAGGTGGGCCTTCTTCGAAATGCAGAGCTGCTTGGTGAGGTCGTGGCCGCTGGCCGCGAGCGCTTCGGCCTCTTCACGGAAAAGGACGGCGTCGATCACCACACCGTTACCGATGATATTGGTCTTACCGCCCTGGAATATGCCCGAAGGGATCGAGCGGAGCACGTATTTCTCGCCGTTGAATTCCAATGTATGACCGGCATTGGGGCCGCCCTGGAAGCGGGCTACGACCTGATAGCCAGGCGTCAGCACATCCACAACTTTTCCCTTGCCCTCGTCACCCCATTGCAGGCCGAGGATAACGTCAACTTTTTTCATTGTATCCGGTTCTGTTTTATGTTTGCAAAAGACATTTTTTGCATCCAAAGGTACGAATTATTATCCGAAACGCCCAAGCCGCGCGACGGACTTTTCAACAAATTATGAAGAAAAACCGTCCTTTTCGGACGGTTTTTTGTCGTAAATGGGGAAATAACGCACTCGGAAGCGGGGCCGTTCCGCCCGGGACCGAAATCCCCGCAACGGCCCGGCGGGCCGTTGCATGCCGGAAATCACTTGCGGACGAGTTCCGTCGGTCCGTTGAAGTCGACGCTTTGCGAGGCGAGGCAGTAGACCGTGGCAAGGGAAGGGTTGCCGCGCACGTCGGCACGCAGCCCCGAGGCGCAGGAGGTCACGTCCAGCGACCCCGCGAGGGCATTGTCCGGACAAAGAAGCGTTGCGAGCGAGGCGTTCGACTGCAAATCGAGGCGCGGCAGCGAGTTGCCGCCGCAATCGAGGTATGCGAGGCCGCGCAGGCCGTTCACGTCGAGCGACACAAGGCCGTTGTCCGAGCAGTCGAGCCATTCGAGGCGCGTCATCGTGACGTCCAGCCGCGTGAGCGCGTTGCCCCGGCAGTCGAGCCGTTCCAGACGCGTGAACTCCTTCAGGTCGGAGAGCGACGCGACGCCCCGCTCCGGACACTCCACCGTGCGGACACGCTGCGCCTCGTAG
>ERZ1027005.57-NODE-57-length-70271-cov-7.623319_pt1 | contig 70271 bp, 75 predicted proteins | sample MGYA00519450_ERZ1027005 | MGnify/ENA primary metagenome ERZ1027005 (study PRJEB26926, sample SAMN06164870) | human gut metagenome | biome: ENVO:00009003; feature: ENVO:2100002; material: ENVO:00002003 | host: Homo sapiens | place: USA | collected 2012 ...
CGAGATTCGCCTTAGTCTCGTGGGCTCGGAGATGTGTATAAGAGACAGATGCTAATGTAGTGTGGTGTTTTATTTTTTGCACTCCTCGACCTTTGTATAGCGTAACTAAAAAACGAAGGAGATATGGACCAAGATCAGACTTTACAAACCTTGCGCATGGAGGTCGAGCGCATTCAACGGAGTCTCGAGAGAATAACTGCTATGCCGGAGGTGAGCCTTTCAGAGTTATATGTGGCCAAGAAGTGTGCAGCACAGTTTCTGGGTATCTGCTATCGGACTATTGAGCGGTGGCGGGCGCAAGGGTATATCGAATGTATCCGGATCGGTGGTAGGGTATATTTTCTAAAAGCAGAATTGCTGCGTGTGGCAAGGTTGTATTCTTCCGGGATTGCTGCTTTGTCCGGCGATAGCCAGCCGCAGACACTTCCGGACATTCTTTCGCGGCATGATAACCGTTTCGGCACTCGCTAATTATGAATTATATGACGGAGATAAAACTCTTCTACGACTGGTTGGAGACGCATGAGCTGTCGGCGATGGGTATCGCGCTTTGGCATGCTCTGATGCAGATTGCCTCGCGTAGTGGCTGGCAGCCAGAGTTGCGGGTATCACTTTCGACGCTCGTGGGCCGGAGTTCATTATCACGCACCTCGGTTTACAAAGAGCGAGATATTTTACGTCGCTATGGACTTATCGACTATCGGATGAGTGGCGGTCGCGGTACGGGGATCTATAAATTGCAGAGTTTTGAAACTCGTTTTGTATCCGCCCCGCGAAAACAATCGGGGACACAAGCTGGAGATGATACTGAAATTGCGTCCCGTAATGCGTCCGCCTCACGAACACAAGTCGGGATACAAGTCGGGACGGATACTTCTTCTTTAAGACTAAACTACTCTAAACTGTCAGAAGAAAAAAAAGAAGTCGCAGGAGAGCCTGCGACGGTTTTTACGAACTCCCCACCCCAGAAAGAAAAAAGTTGCGGCCAAAAAGAAAGAGAATCCGCCCCTCTTTTTGATATTGCATGTTGGCTTGCGAATACAGATGATCCGTGGCGGGAACTGATGACCTTATGGTTGGAATATAAACGCAGCCGCCGCGAACGCTATAAGAGTGAACTTTCTGTTCGTAAATGCTTGTCGCAACTTCGACTACTCGCTGATAATGATCCTCATGTAGCATGGCAGATTATCGATCAGAGCATTGCAAACAATTGGGCTGGCCTGTTCCCGTTGCGCAATGGTCAGCATCCAGGACAAATTCTCCGACCGGCCAATGATGCGCGAACCCGCAGTCTCTTGGCGAAGTTCGAGCGCAAAGATAAAGTGGGACAATAGTCCCTTTCACATAATTTCGACAACAGTATATTAGCCCCTAAAGTAGCACGCCGTATGGATACTATTGCAACGCTTATCGACCGACTTTCCGACCAGAAACGCATTGTCGTTCGGCAGCCTCATAATCTCTCATGGGGAAACAAGGACTACTGTGAAGGACTCTTCTGCGAAGTATTCCGGCGTGTGGATCAATCGATCCTCCGCTACCAACATCTCCCGGAATATACCGAGATAATCGATTGGATGACGTCGACCGCCGGGCATGGCCTGTTGCTCTATGGCGACTGCGGACGCGGTAAAAGCATCATTCTCACGGGTGTCGTTCCCGTCCTCTTGGCGCTGCAAAGTTTCCACTCGCAGCCGATCCATGCCGATGACTTTCAGAAGCCCTATGACTTTGCGGCGACCACCGCCGGCTATGATCCGAAGATGTCGAACCTCGACTATCTGACCCGCTCGGCTTATCCAATTATCGACGAATTGGGCGTCGAGCCGCTAATCAATGATTACGGCGAGAAGTACGAAGGTTTCAACCGGATCATCAATGCTGCCGAACGCTATCTGCGGCCGCTATTCATCTCTACCAATTTAACCGAAGAACAACTGCTCCAACGTTATGGAGAACGGACTTTCGACAGATTGACCCGGTTATGTCGAATAGTGGAGTTCTGTGGTGAGAGTTTGCGCTGACATTCAAAAACATATCAGATATGAAACTGCAACGAGTAATTTTTCATTTGGAGGACGGCCGCCGCAAGTATGTCACCCACAATGGTGATATTGAGAAGTGGGTGGAAGTCGAGATCGAGAACCTGCGCCGAAATATGAAGCGTTCTGGCCCTGCGGCCTATACTGCCGACTTTGCCAAGTACGGCATCTCCGCACGGGAACTGCGTGAACGCTATCCCGATGCGAAGATCATCCGCATTGTCGGCTTCGAAACCGAAGATCACGACCTGCCGCTCAATCCCAATATCATCTTCTGACCATGCCGACACTCAAGAAAACCTGCCGCCGGCCGTGGCAGCCGAAGCACGATCCGCAGTCTGGCCGTCAGCACTCCAACACGGAGTTCTACCGCTCAACGGCGTGGCGCAAGTTGCGGGCCGCGAAGTTGCAACAACAACCACTCTGTGAAGAGTGTCTGAAGCACGGCCGCCATAGCTTGGCGCAGATGGTCGACCATATTCGGCCGATCAATGAGGGAGGAGCGGCTTTGAACCTAACAAATCTGCAGAGCCTCTGCCATAGCTGTCATAACAAGAAATCAGGGCGTGAACGCCATCGGAGAAAATCCTAACCAAAATAGAGTGCCTATGATGTAAGCCAATGCCGACGGATGCGGAGCGAGTGGTTGCAATCAGTCAAAGGCAAAAGGAACGCTCCGCATCCGTCCTTTTTATGCGATGAGAACAACACTCAAACTGAATGAAATAATCGCCGAGTGGATTTCGGAATGCGATATCCTGCCCTCGACGAAACGGGACTACCAACGAAAGATCGCGTTGTGGTTCCGGTGGCTGTCGGCACGGGATATCGATACACGCTCTCCGGAACGCCGTCATGTTCTGGAGTACAAACAACACCTTCAGACTGATGGGAAGAGTGTCTACACGGTAAACAGTCTTGTGACGATCCTAAAACTCTTCTATGGGTTTTGTGAACGGCATGGTTACTATGAGAATATTGCTGCCGGCATCAAAAGCAGCAAGCGGCATACCGAGTATAGCAAGCTGCCACTCACGGCGGAGCAGGCATTTCGGTTGTTGGACAGCATTGATACCGAAACCATAATCGGCCGCCGCGACCGGCTGATGATCTCGCTGATGTTGTTCAACGGTCTTCGTACCTGCGAGGTCGAGAGAATTGATATCGGGGACTTCTCGAAGCGCGAGGGCGAGCCAATCCTCTATATTCAGCGCAAGGGCCGTACGGATAAGAATGAGATCGTCGTGTTGCATCCCTCTACCGTCGAATGGTTGGAGGAGTATATTGCTGACCGGGATTTCCGTGAGCAGGATCCGCTCTTCATCTCCCATAAGTATTGCCGGAACAATCGTTTAGTTCGACAGACCATCGGACGTATCGTCAAGCAGTATCTCGCTCGCATCGGCATTGCACATCCGAAGATATCAGCGCACTCGCTGCGGCATACCTTCGGGGCACTCATGGTTGAGCAGGGCGTGGACATCGAGACGATCAAGGACATGATGGGACACTCCGACACGAAGACTACACGTATCTATATCGAGATGGCCCAGCAAAGAAGGCTACTGCATCATTCCCCATCGAAAGGTGTTGCAGACTTGATTTTAAATAATGGAAGGAATTGAAGAGTATGATTAAAGTACAGTAAATTAATGAATCACGCTAACTGTTTAAAAAAGAAAAGATTGCGATTTTCTGCAACTTGTTGATTCCCAATAGTGGGTATCAAAGAGTTACATGAGCAAGGTAGTACCTTCGACGCACAAGGGGAAGGGGTCAGAATCCCTTACAGCCCGCCGAAAAGTAATCGCTTCCCCCCTTTCGAACACGCGCGTGCAAAATTGGAGAAATGGGAGAAAACGATAACGAGATAATTCTTGGATGCGTTCTTTGAAATATTATGTGAGAAATACTTGGATATTTGAGATTTTGTTGCGATATTTGCGTTACGATAATTTCGTAACAATAAAATAGGAATGCAATGAAGCCAAATAATCCGTTTTTGATTTCGGGCTATTACAGTCCTGAATATTTCTGTGATCGCGAGCGGGAATCAGCAACGATGATCGATGCTCTGCACAACGGTCGCAACCTGACTTTGATCGCTCCGCGCCGTATAGGTAAAACGGGACTGATCAGGCATGTTTTTTATCGATTGCATGAGCAGCAATCGGATGTAGTGACGTTGTACATGGATATCTATTCTACACAGAATCTGGGTGATTTCATTCGATTGTTTGCCAATACCGTGTTGGGACAATTGGACTCTGCACCTCAAAAGGCGTTTAGCCGTGTCGCAAAGTTTATTAAAAGTTGTCGTCCAGTATATACTGTTGATGATTTGACAGGTTTACCAAAGGCGACAATAGATGTTATACCGACAAGAGAGGACGCGACTCTTAAAGAAATCTTCGATTATCTAAAATCCGCAGACGTGCGGTGTTATATTGCTATCGACGAATTTCAACAGATTGCTGAATACCCGGAAAAGGGTGTTGAAGCATTATTACGGTCTTATATTCAATTCCTCCCGAATGTGAATCTAATCTTTGCGGGCAGTAAGCAACATGTTATGCAGGAGATGTTTTTATCGGCAAAGAGACCTTTTTATCAAAGTACGCAAACGCTTACAATAGACCGAATCGATGAGGCAGTATACTATGATTTTGCCGCTGCGTTTTTCTGGAAGCAAGGTCGGGAGTTGGGACAAAGTGTTTTTAAATTCATTTATGATCGATTTGATGGTCATACTTGGTATATTCAGGCAATATTGAACCGACTTTATGGATATAAAGTCGCTATCGATGTTGACACAGTCGAGATTGCTATTCGAGAAATTGTAGAGGAATCAACTTATGCCTACGAGAATCTACTTGTCGCATATCCTGCCGGAAATATTCGTCTGCTCAAAGCCATTGCTCTCGAAGGTTGCGTTAAGGAGATAACAGCAGGTGAATTTATCGCCCGGCATCATCTTAAAGCTGCCAGCAGCGTAAATAGCGCCATTAAGAAGTTACTCAACAATGAATTGGTTTATAAGGCCACAAACGGTTATATCGTCTACGATAGATTTCTAAATGAATGGTTGCGAAGACAAGCGTTCTGATTATCCCACATAATATTTCAAAATACAGCATCCGGGTCTTATAGATTCGGATGTTTAATTTCTGTGCAATAAATGTTGAGAGATGAAAGGTCGCAAAAAACTACCGGACGAATTGAAATCCCTGCGTGGGACGAATCAGCCATGCAGGATGGCGGGCAGTGATGTTCCGGGAGCTACTGCCGTCGTTACGCTTCCGCGCTCCGGCCTGAAAGGTACTGCTAAAAAGGTGTTCGAAGTTGTGGCGATGGAATTGATTCATAACCGGCTGCTGGATATGGTCGGTATTGACTTGGTCGTCGCCTATGCACGGGAAATCGGACTCTACCATGACCTGATGCGAGAATTGGAGAAAAAAGGGTATACCATCGACGTGGAGACGAAGTTCGGCACAATGACAGTCATCAATCCCAAGCGGAAGGTCGCCGAGTCTGCGTTGATGAATGCCAAAGCCCTTGCGACAGAGTTCGGATTGACTCCGGCCAGCCGCAGTCGGGTTGCTGCGCTCTTATCCGATGAAGGGCCGAAGGATGACTTTGCAGAATTTGAGGAACTACCGTAGTAGTTCCTCATAGATGGCTTTTAGAATTTCAACGATAGCATAATCGATAAGGGCATTGATGACCCGGTACGCGATGGTTTTTAGTTTTTTCATAATGAGGTTTTTTTCGCGTAAGGGTTTGAACCGCCGAAAACCGTGGCAAATAAGAACTGCCTGTGAATACGAATAAAACATATCCCGCCGAAGTCTACGCCGAGCAAGTGCGCGATGGGGCGATTGTCATCTGCGAGTATGTCAGGCTTGCGGTTCGGCGCTACTATGCCGACCTCGACGACGCCCTCGACCGAGGTTGGTACTTCGATCGCAAGGCTGCTATGCGGGCCATCAACTTCATCGAAAAACTGAAGCACACCAAAGGTGAATGGGCTGGACAGCAGTTCCGGCTGGAGCCGTGGCAGCATTTCATACTTTGGAATATTTTTGGCTGGCGGAATGCGGACGGTACACGGCGCTTCCGCTACGCCTACATCGAGATCGCCCGCAAGAACGGTAAAACGGCTTTGTCGGCCGGCATCGGTCTGTATATGCTCTTCGCCGACGGCGAAGCACGACCGGAGGTCTACTCGGCAGCAACGGTCAAGGACCAAGCGAAGATCTGCTTCGCCGATGCTGTGGCGATTGTCAAGGCCACCGACCTGAAGAACTACCTCACACCTTACCGCAACTCCATCGTTTATGAGTTGAAGGGCGGTACGATGAAGCCGCTTTCCTCGGACTACGGAACGCACGATGGACTTAATCCGAGTTGCGGCATTATCGACGAATTTCACGCCCACAAGGATTCGGGGATGTTCGATGTCATTAAGTCGGCGTTCGGCGCACGGAAGCAACCGTTGATGTTCATCATCACCACGGCGGGCTTCAACAAATCAGGAGCTTGCTATGCTTACAGGGACAATGTGATCAAAGTTCTGCGCGGCGTGAACGAGGACGATTCGCTGTTCGGAATTATCTATACCCACGACACGAAAGAGGAATGGGACAACCCGAAGATGTGGATCAAGTCGAATCCCAACCTCGGCGTGTCGCTCTCGGCCGACTACCTCGCCGACCAGGTAAAGGACGCCAAGAACCGTCCGGAGGCAGTGCGAAACGTAATGACCAAAAACGTGAATCTCTGGGTTGATGCCGAAAAGACATGGATTTTGGATGATGTATGGATGAAGTGTATCGGTGCAACGAATCCCGCCGACCTGAAGGGCTGTGCCTGCTGGGGTGGACTCGACCTATCGAACGTATCGGATATCACAGCCTATCTGCTACTCTTCCATGAGAACGACCGCTTTCAACTGCTGCCGCATTTCTGGATTCCGGAGGAGAAGATGCAGGAGAAAATAAAGAAAGAGAATATTAACTACGACAAATGGGTGACCGAAGGTTATGTGACCGCCACGCCAGGTAACGTGATCGACTACGATTTCGTCAAAGCGGATATCCTGCACATTACCGCTAACTACGATTTGCGCACTTCAGCCTACGACCGATGGAATTCTTCTCAGACAATTATCGACTTGCAGAACGAGGGCATGGAGTGTAACCCCTTCGGTCAAGGGTACGGTTCGATGTCGGCTCCGACAAAGGAGTTCGAGAAGGCAGTGCTGACCGGGAAAGTGGAGCATTTCGGTAATCCTGTTCTGCGGTGGATGCTTTCCTCGACGGTCGTCAAGACCGATCCGGCCGGAAACATCAAGCCCGACAAGGAAAAATCTGTTCAGAAAATCGACGGCATAGTCGCCGCGATCATGGCGCTGGGCGAGTGGATGACCGCCCAGGCGAACGACGAGAGCAACCCTTACGAAAACCGAGGATTATTAACCTTATAACACGATACGATTATGAACAGCAGAAAAATGAACCGGAAACAATACAAGCGTTACCATTCGCCGGTTATCGCGGCCGAGCGTGAGAAGGTCGAGGCGGAACTGAAAGCGATGAATCCGCTCGAACCCGAAGTGCGGCATTTCCTCTCGTTCGAGGGGTTTGCGGAACTATACCTCCGCATGCGCGACCTCTATCCGACGCAGTTGGAGGCTTACGAGCGGTTAGAGGATTTCTATATCACGATTATCGGCAAGCGCAGGTACTCGGAATTCAGTTCGTTTCGGAGAGTGCTGAATAGATATTCGAATCAAAATTATTATATTTGTAAAGTTTTAAGAAAAAAATGATGATTGCATCTCGAAAAATAGAAGTCATAGACTTATTTTGCGGCATCGGCGGCTTGAGTTTCGGTATGAAAAGCAAGGGGTTCGATATCCTTGCAGGATACGATCTCGATGCCACATGCCGGTATGCCTATGAAACGAATAACGAAGCGAAGTTCATCTATAAAGATATCAAAACGGTATCCGCCGATGAAATCGGCGCATTGTACAGTAAAGATGCTATTAGGGTTTTGGCAGGATGCGCTCCTTGCCAGCCGTTTTCTTCGTATGCGTTCAAAAACAAAAAAAAGGATCCGAATAAATACGATTTGTTGTATGAATTCGGACGGTTGGTAAAAGATACGTTGCCGGATATAGTCACGATGGAGAATGTCTCTCAAATTCTGGCATTCAAAGATAAACCAGTGTTATCCGATTTCGTGAATCTTTTGAAAGAAAACGACTATCGAGTTTGGGTGAAGCCTGTATATTGTCCGGATTACGGAATTCCTCAAACGCGGAAGCGATTGGTGTTGTTGGCGTCGCGATTGGGTAAAATCGAATTGATTCCGCCTACGCATAAGCCGAACGAATATAAAACCGTTAAAGATACGATAGGCGACCTGCCGGAACTGAAAGCCGGAGAGGCCGATCCGAACGATCCTTTGCATAGAGCCAAATCATTGTCGCCGAAGAATCTCGATCGTATCCGAAATACTCCGTACGGCGGAGGATGGAAAGATTGGCCTAAAGAGTTGCGACTGCGATGCCATCAAACAAATGGCGGCAGTTCGTTCGGAAGCGTTTACGGCAGAATGGTTTGGGAAAAACCGGCTCCTACAATGACTACCCAATGTACCGGATTGGGAAACGGAAGATTCGGACACCCGACCCAAGAACGTGCGATATCGGTCAGAGAGGCCGCCCTTATACAAACATTCCCGAAAACGTATAAGTTTTTCGCCGATGAGCAGTATGTCGCGATCACCAAAGCATCGAGATATATCGGCAACGCCGTACCTCCGAGGCTGGGGGAAATAATAGCGGAAAGCATATCTAAACACATAAACTCTAACCTGACCGATTTATGAACGCTTACACATTCAATATTTCGCTGAGCATATTGAATCATCTCGGAAGAAATCTATATCGCAGTTTTATCACCGTATTGGGAGAGGCTATTTCCAACGCATGGGATGCCGATGCGCAGAATGTCCGGATTACGATAGATCGTGATAAAAATATACTTATCATCGAAGATGACGGACGAGGAATGACTGAAGATGACTTCCAAAATAAATTTTTGAAAATCGGTTATTCAAAACGTAAGGATAATGTTTCTGCAACCGAAAACGGAAGGCCGTTCATCGGGCGTAAAGGTATCGGAAAGTTGGCATTATTGTCTTGTGCGAAAAGAATAACCGTTCTGACTAAAACTGTAAATACGGATTTGGTCGGCGGCATTATCGATAATTCGGGATTGGATGAGGCGATCAAAGACGATGTTTCTACGAATGAGTATAAATTAGGTGTTCCTGATGCTTCTATTGTGGGACGATTCGGGAAAGATATGGTTTCAGGAACAATTATTTTGTTCGAAGAAATCAATGATGGGATTCGTAACAAAATCGAATACATACGGAAATTAGTCGCTTTGTACTTCCGATTTTCGTTGTTGGATCCATCATTTCGTATTTTCTTGAACGATTCTCAAATAACATTGGACGAGTTGACGGATTTGATCAATGGAACACAATTCTTATGGAAAATTGATAACCCTAACGATCCTTATATTTCTGAGAAACTTCAAAGAAGCGAAGCTTTGAAGAAACAAAAAGATTTACAAGCCGGAATCGATACCATTTCTGGTTTTATCGCTTCTGTTGAGAAGCCGTCTATGCTTAAAATCAGAGAGTCGGAGGAAAAAGTAAGTATTGATTTATATGTGAATGGTCGATTGCGCGAAAAAGATATTTTGAAACATATTCCAACAACACGAATCGTCGAAAGTTATTTGTACGGGCAAATTCACTATAACGTATTGGATGATGAAAACGATCGATTTACGAGTAGCCGAGAGGGCGTTGTATCGGATGATCCCAAGTTCGTCGCTTTCTTGAAAGAAATAGAAGAATTATTGAGAACCATCCTCGACGACTGGGATAAATGGCGTACCGAATTGAATCAAGATGGAGATTCTGAAAATAAACGAATCTCCCGGAAAGAACGCAAATCAAGAGAACTCTTCAGTGCCGTAGCCGATGATTTCGTACCGCCCAAGACTCATGCACCAAGTCGAAAAAAAGTCGAGGAGTGGATCACTGACTTGGGTCAAGACGCCGAGTTCAATTTTTCTTCGTACGGAGAATGTTTCGTTGCGGAAAATCTGCTTCGAAAATACATTGAAGACAAAAAGATTCAAATTCCGGAAAAATTGCAGAAACAAATTGAAGATTGGATACAAAAAACTGAAATGCACAAGAATAAAGCTAATATCAGTTTCGATATTAGAGAAAATGCAACGGAATTGTCTTATTGTGCAATGGATGATTTAGCCTATCTTGCCGATGATGAAACCGATAAAGACAAAAAGGCGTCATTGCGTAGAGATGCTATAGAATATAAACCGATACGCGACGCTATGTCGCATACGTCTCGCTTAACGCATGCGGCAAAAAGTCGGCTTACGGCAACATATGAAAATATCAAAGCACGAATTATCCAATTGCTCAATAATGCATAATGGCGGATACGGTCAGCAAAGAGAAACGTTCGGAGATAATGTCCCATGTAACGGGAAAAGAGACGAAACCCGAAATAATAGTCCGAAAATATTTGTTCGCGCGCGGTTTGAGGTATCGGAAGAATGTAAAGCGATTGCCGGGTACGCCGGATATCGTTTTCCCGAAATATAAGACTGCAGTATTCGTGAACGGTTGTTTTTGGCACGGACATAAAGAATGCAAGTATTCTCATCTGCCATCGACCAATCTCGAATATTGGGAGAAAAAGATCGCAGATAATTTAGAACGGGACGAACGGAAAAAATGTGAATTGGAAGAACTCGGATATCGCGTACTCACGGTCTGGCAATGTCAGTTGAAGCCCCGTGTCAGAGAAGAAAATTTAGAAAGATTGACAAATGAAATAATTACGGGTTAGACATTGTCTTATCCATATCTCGAACCGCTTCGCTATGTTTGTCTCGGATAAAAGCAAGCGATAGTGAAGTGGTTTTCATTTTTGCATAGGGGCGAGCGGCGCGACATGACGGCAGCCGAATTCGAGGCAGCGGTCAATCATGTGATCACGGCCGACACAGTGGCGGATGCTGTCGGCCGGCCCTATATCACTGAGGAGGGTGCGCTGAACCTCACGGCGGTCTGGGCCTGTGTCCGGATCCTCTCCGAGACAGTAGGAACGCTGCCCATGCACCTCTATCGCCGCACTTCCAAAGGCCGCGAGCGGCAGTATGACCATCCCTGTCATCACCTTGTTCAGATTCCCAATTCCTACTCTACACGCTTCGATCTGATGCACCACCTTATGGTATCGTGCGCTTTATGGGGAAATGGCTATGCTCGTATCTTCCGGGATAAATACTACCGCCCTGTGCGATTGAAGCTGATCCACCCATCCCGTATCGAACCGATCCTTAATGACAGCGACGAACTTTTCTATCGGCTGGATACCGGAGAATTACTCCCGAACGATGATATCATTCATCTGCGCGGTCTCTCGACCAACGGCTACAAGGGCAAGAGTCCGATTGCCGTTCATCGGGACAACCTCGAACTTTCTGTCTCGGCGCAGGTCTATGGTAAACGCTTCTTCGATCAGGGTGGCAATATGTCAGGCGTGTTCAAATACCCCTCGACGCTCAAGCCGGAAGCCTACCAACGTCTCAAGAAAGACCTGCTTGCCCAATCGGTCGGTCTGCACAACGCCCATGTCCCGCTCTTGCTGGAAGGGGGTATGACCTACGAACGTATCTCCATCCCGCCGGAGGATGCACAATTCATTGCTACACGGAAGTTCCAGAAGACGGAGATCGCCACGATCTATGGCGTGCCGCCGCACATGATCGCCGACCTCGAACGGGCGACGAACAACAACATCGAGCATCAGGGCATGGAGTTCGTGCAATACTGCCTGATGCCTTACCTGGTACGTATCGAGGAGGAGTTCAACCGCAAACTGCTCCGCGACGATGAGTTCGAGGAGTATTATTTCCTGTTCGGGCTGAACGGACTGCTGCGGGGCGATGCCAAGACCCGTTCGGAATACTACAAGAACATGAACATCGTGGGTGCGATGTCGGCCAATGAAATCCGCTCGCTGGAAGATATGAACCGCTATGAAGGGGGTGACGAATACTTCGTGCAGATGAATATGCAACCTGTTAAAACAGCCATATATGGAAAAGAGAAAATTGAATAATAACGAGATCGAGATTCGGTGCATCGTTTCCGATCTGCATATCGAGCAACGGGACGAAGCAACCGTCAGCCGGACGATTGCGGGCTATGCCGCGAAGTTCGAGTGTTGGAGCGACCCGATCATGGGATGGTTCCGGGAGAAGATTGCGCGAGGCGCATTCGACGACTGCGACCTTCAGGATGTGATTATGTGCTTCAACCACCGCGACGATGCGATCCTCTCACGAACGACGAGCGGCACGCTTCAACTGTCGGTGGATGATATTGGCCTGCGGTTTTCGTTCGAGGCTCCGAACACGACGCTCGGTAACGACATGCTGGAACTGGTACGCCGGGGCGATGTATCGAAATGCTCGTTCCGTTTCGGCGTCGAGCAGGACGAATGGGTGTATGCCGACGAGCAGAACGGGCTGGAGAGAGACGAGCGAACGATCCGTAAATTCTCCCGCGTGGTGGATGTGGCATTGGTCGTCTTTCCTGCCTATCAGGATACCGAAGCCTCGGTACGCCATCTCGAAGAGCGCAAGACGGAGTGGATCAGGGCGCACGAGCCGCAGCCGGATGCCGAGCGGATCCACCGCGAGAGCCTTTCGCGGTGGCGGTTGGTAGAAGCATTGAAACTCAAATAAATAATGGCGGTAAATTTGCCGCCATTACTTTTGTTTCAGAAGTCCCTTGATATACTCTTCTATTTCTATGGATGTGATTGAGAAGCGGGGTTCCAATTGTTCGAAATTCCGGTCTTCGTCGAAATGGTTGTGGTTGGTGAGCATAGCCAGTATGTGCTTGCTCTTGAGCAGGTGATTCGAATATTCACTGGCCGCTCGGACAAACTTCATCACGTCGGGATCCTGTTGAAAGATGCAATACAGGTCGTAATAGTCGCGGAACTTGCTGCGGCGCAGCATGACCTCCATCTTCATGACGGCAATAGCCTCGGTATCCGCGAGTACGATATTGTTCAGGAAAGGAATCGTTGATTTTACCGGCGACCGATCCTCCCGTGCGTAGAAGGAGAATTTCACTCCCGCCACAACGAATTCGACGTGGTTATGGTCGAGTATATCCAACGACTGAATCTCTCCGACGCTCTCCAACTGTCTGCGGATTACCGGCCAGTCCACGTCCATGCGTTCGCCTTTGTGGGATTGCCAACGCATGAAGTCGAGATCCTCGCTCATGCGGTGACCCAATTGAATGGCCAACGCAGTTCCTCCGACAAGCGTCCATCCTTTGATACATTCCAACTGTGAAACTTTGCCGATAATTGCTTCGGTATGTTTTGCGATGCCTCTCATGCGGTTCGTTTCGATAGATGGCGAGTCAGCATCGCTTTCAGGTAGCGATCCGGATAACGGATGTCGAAGTAATACCAAGCATAAAAACGGTTTAACGAATGGTAAAAGTCGCCTTGAACGACCATCGTCCGCTGCCAAACCTCCTTGATCTTCTTTGCCGGGAAGAGTTGAAACAACAGGTCTATGTCGTCGAGGTCGAGTTTTTCGAGGGTCGCCTCGATTAACTGTTCATCGGACACGTTCTGCCGGACGGACTTTTCGTCATACGACCAAAACCCGCCTGCTGCAATCAGCTTATCTGCGATCTGTTCCCGAATACTCATATTGCAAAGATAATAAAAACTAATCTAATAACGGCTTACTGCTTGAATTTATTACCAGCAATTCTTGTTCCGCGTCTATGTGTGACAATGGTATCGGCTTACATCGCCACCTCGGCTTATGTTTGCTCCAGACAAATCAAAATTCATGTTTATGAGCAAACTGAAAGCATTACGTGAGGCGCGGGCTTCGGTCTTTAAGCAGATCGACGAACTGCGCACGGCGGCTGATGGCCGAGATATGACTTCCGAGGAAGAGTCGCGCTGGCAGCAGCTTCTCGCGGACTACGACAAGGCAGACAAGGCCGTCGGGAGCGAGGAACGCTTCGAAGAGATCGAACGCAACCAAGCCGCGCAGCAGATCGAGTCGCGCACGGCTACTCCGGCTACCGAGTCCAAGCAGCAGGACGAATATCGTTCTGCCTTCCATGACTACCTGCTGCGTGGGGCCACCGGTATTTCGGCCGAGAGCCGTGTGCTGTTCGAGCAGCGTGCCGGCATCACAGGACTCACAGCGGGAGTGATTGTTCCGGCAACGTTGGCCGACAGTATCGAAGTCGCCCTGAAAGCCTACGGCGGAATGTTCGAGGCCGGGACGATTCTCACCACGAGCAAAGGCGGCGATCTGATTATGCCGACGGTGAACAATACCAATGCGAAAGCTACGGTCGTGGCCGAATATAACCAGTCGACCAAGTCGGCTCCGTCGTTCGGCTCCGAAACTCTCAAGGCGTACACCTATCGCACACCAATCGTTCCTGTATCGCTGGAACTTCTGCAAGACTCGGTCTTCGATTTGGAGTCGCTGCTCTCGAACCTGCTCACGGAGAGTTTCGGACGCGGTATCAACGAGGATCTCACCGTCGGCAGCGGCACGGGCAAACCGAAGGGCATCGTCAATTGGGCACACCCTTGCCCGGTCAACCCATCAGCCGGCGGCATCTCTCTGGATGCCCTGATCGAACTGATCAAGGGCGTGGACTCTTCGTATGCCCAGCGTGGAAAGTTCATGTTCAACCGCAACACATTCTATTCGCTGGTGAAGATCAAAGACTCCACAGGCCGTTACATCTGGCAGGAAGGTGCGAAGGACGGCACACCGGCGACCCTTTTCGGGAAGTCGTATATCCTCAACGACGATATCGACGATGTCGGGGCTGGTAAAACCTCGGTACTGTTCGGGGACTTCTCGAAGTACAAGATCCGTATGGTCAAATCGTTCCGCGTGATCCGCCTCAACGAACTGCTGGCCGAGTACCTCTCCATCGGACTGTTCGGCTTCGCCCGTATGGACGGTATTCTCCTCGACGCCGGAACGCACCCGGTTCACAAACTGGTGCATAAGGCTTCGTAGTCAAATAGTTGTATTTTTTATTGTAAAAAATTGAACACTTCGGGTGCAAAACGGAAATTGCTGTTGTATATTTGCGCCACAGCATCTTCCTGTTCCCGACTTCTGAAAGGGAACCATGAAAACTCTTGAGATACGGGAGTCGCCGATCACGCTGGGCCTCGCCAAGCAACACCTGCGAGTAGGCAGCGCCACCCACGATGACACTTTAATCACTGCAAAACTCGACATGGCTGTCGCTGTGGCCGAAGATATGACGGGCCGGATCATCCGGGAGAAGTCTGTGTCATTCGACGTGCTTATTCCCAGTGACGCTCCCATCGTCCGCCTGCCCGTCCCCACGACGCAGATCGTGCGGCTCTCCGTATCTCATTCTTCAATCCCCGAAGAGGACTACACACTTCTGGCGGACGATTACGAACCTCTCCTCGTTACCGAGCCGCAGTATGGCGGTGAGAAGATTACGGTGACGGCCATTGTCGGATATAGCAAAGATAATATCCCGCCGGCGATCAAGGCTGCGATCCTACTGACACTCGGTACACTCTACGACAACGAGTCGGACAACTTGGTCGGCCGTTCGGTTTCGGAACTCTCCCTCACGGCGGAGAAACTACTCCAACCGTGGCGGGTAACTCCCTACGGCCATGTTTGATCACCGAATTGAGATTCTCGAATATACAGCCGAACGAGATGGCTATAACGATCTTCTGAAATCTCTTGTACGGGTTGCGAGCTGTTTCGCCCAGCGCACCGAGAATGGTGGCCGCGAGAATCTCTATGCTGGGCGCATCGTCCACGAAAACGAGGTGGTCTACACCATCCGCTACATGGAGGGCCTGCGGGCCGGGCAGATGATCCGCGACGAAGAACGCCTGCGCAAGATCACTTCTATTCACGAGGAGGGCCGTCGGTGGCGGCTGCACCTGAAATGTATGAAGAGCGATGCGGAGGATTCTTCAGAATAGGATATAACGACTATTAAAAACGGCAGATACCGATGCTGACACTTAAGATCGAAGGGTATACCGAAGCCAGACGGATTCTGGATGAGCTGCCTAACAACTTGCAGAAGCGGATGCTCAACACGGCATTGCGCACTTCGGCCAAGCCGATGCTCCAATCCGCCAGAGGCAAAGTCCCTGTGCGGAGCGGACGACTCAAAAAGCAACTGCGCATTGTTCGCTACAAGGACCGGAATGCCCCCAAGTCAGAGGTGACGATAGCTGTCAAACCTGTCTTTGAACGCACGAAGAAGAAGGGTGCGATCAACGAGTATTACGGGAAGTTCATTCACGAAGGCACGAAGGATCCGCGCACCTCGAAAAAAGGCAAGTTACTGGTTTTTGAAGATGCACAGGGCAAAAAGGTCTTTACCCGCAGCGTCAAGGGCATCAAGCCTACGCCCTTTCTGGAGCAAGCCTACACAGAAAGCCACGAACGCACGGTGGCCTTGTTCGGTGATGCGTTGGCTGCTGCTGTCGAGAAATTTGTCGCCAAGAATTTTAAACCTGTAATCAAATGACGGATTTCAAAAAGGAACTGATCTCAATCCTCGAACGCGAGATTTCCGAACTGCGGGACAAGATTCAGGCTGGAGCCGTGGACGAACGAACGGCCGCGCCTTTCTCGGCTTTCTCCACGCCGGAAGAAATACCTGTGAGGACAATGCATGGCATTGCAGGGTATGTGACCACGTTCGAGATTGCGGTGTACGACAGGCGGGTTGCCGAGGTCGAAAAACTCAAGCATCGCGTCATTGCCGCCCTCGAAGGGCAGGTGCTTACGGAGCGTCGCTGTTCGTTCAAATCTGCCTCTACGGATTACTATCCCGACTACGATCTGCATGGCATTACGCTCACGTTTCGCATTATCTAACACTCAATAACTTATAAATTTATGCCTGAATCTATCGGAAACAAACGGGTCATCCAAGGCGAGGACATCATCCTCCTGGTAGACGAAAAGACTACGCTCCATGCCACCACGCACACGCTGAAGGTCGACCTCGAATTGAAGGAGCTGCGCACCAAAGACACCAATGGCAAGGAGAAAGCGCCCGGTGATATCTCTTGGTCGGTGGACGGTGACGGCCTGGTCGTCATCGATGAGAGCATCGAGAATGCTCATTCCTCGGAAGATGTGCTGGCACTTGTACTCTCCAAGAGGCTCGTCGATGTGGTGATTAAGTCGCCGATGACGGGACTTACGAAGATGTACTCCGGCAAGGCGTACATCACCACTTTCTCCCTGGCTACGCCTGCGGGCGACAACGCAACCTACAGTTATTCGCTCACGGGCAGTGGTAACCTTTCTGCGGCTGAAAAAAAGTAATCCATGAAAGAGATCATCATCGCGGGTCGGACGTGCCCGATCCACTTCGGCCTACGGGCTGTAAGCGAGTTTACCAAGATGCAAGGCGGGACCTTCGAAAATACGGTCGGCACGGCAGAGGCTCTCGGCTCTTTGGACAGTATCGTCGCGCTAACTGCGACGGGATTGAACGAAGGAGCGCGGCGGTCGAATTCCGAACACCGTTACACGGAAGAGGAGGTGTGGGACATCTTCGACGAGGATCCGCAGTTGATCCTCACAGTTTCTGAATTTTTCATAGAGGCTATAACGCCGTTGACCGATAAGCTGGGTGAACTGATAAAAAACGGGAAAGGCCCGACGAAGGTGAAGCCCAAGCGGTAACCTATGAGCGGTGGTTCGCCATCGCCGTCGGGCAGATGCATCTTGCACCTGACGACTTTGCGGAGATGACTCCTGTAGAGTTTGTCTACGCATGGCTGGGGTGGTCGGAGCTTGAACAGTTCAGAACACGACAAGCATGGGAGCGGGAACGCTGGGCCGTGTGGGTCGCAACCTGCATCCAACTCGACAAGAAAGACCGCCAGCCTATGATTGAAATGTTCCCGTTGCCGTGGGAAGCCACGGTTCCGCTTCAACGGGAACTGACTTCTGAAGAGCGGAAAGAACGAATCCAAGAAATGAAAGCATGTATAAAACCTCAACCCTGATTGCTGTGCTGACATTGGCCTGCGCCTGCTCTCCACTTCGGCAGATGCAAACCTCAACCAAAGAGCAGACTGAAATATCTGATACCACGCTCACGGAATTGATCCGCCGGGAGATCGAATACCGCTTCGGTACGCTTCGGCAGACCATCGTGGAGTTTTATCCTCCGGCGGAGATTCCGCCGCCACCCGATCCCGCAGAACTGCCCGATACACTCAAGGCCGTGTTGCCGCCGCAGAAGATTCCTGTGCGCCAACCCGTCAAGCGGATCATTCGTACCGAGGTTACGGCGCAGGTCGATAGGTTCACCTCTTTGGACAGCATCTCTCGCAGTCGCATCAACACCGCTGCCCGTAGTGATACGCAAATTATCTCCGAGGAGAAACCGTCGAGCGGGGTGGTGTGGCTCAAGTTGGCTGCGGGGCTGGCCGGGCTGCTCCTCCTGATTCTTTTACTCATCAAATTATTCTAACTTCCGATGGCAAAATCCCAATTCAAAACTCCGATTTCTTATTATGGCGGCAAACAGATGCTCCTGAAGCACATTCTGCCGCTCATCCCGGAGCATACCCTTTACACCGAGGCATTTTGTGGCGGATGCTCGGTTCTCTTCGCCAAGCCGCCCGTCGAATGCGAAGTCATCAACGACACAAACACCGAACTGATCAACTTCTACCGCATTGCCCAGACACAGTATCCGGCCCTGAAGGTACTGATCGACGCTTCGCTCCACAGCCGCGAGATTCATGCACACGCCCGGCATATCAACGAGCATCCATCGTTCTTCACGCCCGTTGAGCGGGCATGGGCCGTATGGGTCTGCACGAAGTTAGGTTTCGCATCGATGATTGACGGGACATTCGGCTATGACCGCAGCGGCACGACGACACAGAAATTGCGCAACGCAAAGGAAGCCTTCACCGAGGAGTTGTGCGGCCGCCTCAACCATGTCACCGTCGAATGCGAGGATGGTTTACGAGTTATCACACGCTACGACCACGAAGGGGCATTCCATTTCGTTGATCCCCCGTATGTCGGTTCCGACTGCGGCCACTACAACGGCACGTTCGACGAGGCTGACTTCGAAAAGTTGCTCGCCATTCTCGCCCATGTCAAGGGGAAGTTCATGCTGACGATGTTCCCGCACCCGCTGATCGAGAAGTACGCTGCCGAACACAGATGGAGCATCCACCGCCTCGACCGCACGATCACCGCCTCAAAAGTTTCCCGTCGCAGGCAGGAGGAGTGGATTATAACCAACTACTGGCGCTATGGATGAAGTCCGACTGACACACGCCTCGCTATTTAGTGGCCTTGGAGGTTTTGATCTGGCCGCGGAATGGGCTGGTATGACCACTGTTTTCAATTGCGATTTCGATCCATTTTGCCGACAGATTCTTAAACATCATTTTCCTCATGCAAAACAATATGGAAATATCCGAACGACCGACTTTACGCAATGGCGAGGACGTGTCGACGTGCTTACCGGAGGATTCCCGTGCCAACCTTTCAGCGTGGCCGGAAAGCGGAAGGGAACCGATGACGACCGCTATCTCTGGCCGGAGATGCTGCGAGCAATTCGGGAAATTCGTCCCCGCTGGGTCGTGGGCGAGAATGTTCTCGGAATCGTTAATTGGTCGAACGGATTGGTCTTCGAACAGGTGTGCGCTGATCTGGAAGCTGAGGGGTACGAAGTTCAACCGTATGTACTTCCAGCTTGCGGTGTCAATGCGCCGCACCAAAGATACCGTACATGGTTTGTCGCCCATGCTGTTGAAAACTCCGACAGTGATCGATGCCTATGCGGATCGGCTGAACCAGAAGGAACAACGGTTCGGGAATTCGGGGTCGTTGGCGCAAGAGGCGGTGTCGGGATTCATATACCGCAGGGGCTTACTCCCGACTGTGCAGACGCAGGGGCTCAAGCAATGCCGGGCGCGGCGGAGCGTTCCGATGCCGTTGAGTTTACTGCCCACACCGACGACAATGGACAGCCTACCGCCGAAATCGGACAAGGCTTGGGAGCGAGAGATGACAGTCACTCGTCCTGGCCGTTCGAAACCGTGCAACTTGCGGGACATTCCGATCAGGATGCCGAGTCTGCTAAGGAAGGGACTGCTGCCGACACCGACGGTAAACGATGCGATAAATTCGAGTATTCCACCGAGCCAAATCGACCGGGACAATTTGGCCGGAGCATATTTGAGAGGGATGCTCCCGACACCCAAAGCCAACGACTTTCGGAGCGGGATGCCGAACAGGCATGGAACGGAACACACCCTGCAACTGAACGATACGATGGCATACCAGGCTGGGATGGTTTCCCGACTCAACCCCCTGTTTGTCGAGGAGATGATGGGCTTTCCGACTGGTTGGATCCTAACACCATTTTTGCGGGACTGTCCGATAAGCAGTGTCGCCGCCGAAGCAGCGCCGTGCGTTGGAGAACCGAGTCCATCAAATGCTACGGTAATGCCATCGTCCCACAAGTCGCCTACCGAATCCTGCTGACGGTACGTCTTTTCGAATGCCACCTTCGTGGAATAAACCCTGACTTACCCGTCACGCCCTGTGGAGACTCCGATTAAGGCAGGGTGTTCGGAAGAAGGTATCGTTCTTGACCAGTTTATGGGGAGTGGACCGACGGCTGTTGTTGCGCTACGGCTTGGTCGAAATACATCGGTTCCGAGCCTAATGTGGAGTATGCGGAAATATGCCGTAAACGACTGAATATAAATGATTTATTTTCATAAAAAGGTTCGAATTAACTTGCGTGTTTCAAATAGTGATGCACATCTTTGTAGTGCAATAAAACGCTAATACACAGTTAAATAACACAGCCATGAAACGAGAAAAAGCACTTGAGATTGCAACGAGATTTTACACCTTCCGCATGGGTGTAGAGCCTGAAAACCTAACGGTAAAAAGTATGGAACCTGCCGGTGGCCGTATCATTGTCCGGGCGGAATTAAACGATGAGGTCTACGAAGTAGAGATCGACCCAACTTCGGACCGAATCACCATGAAAGAGGTGATTGCCGAATACGCTCTCGGCGACTTCAGTAAAAAAACGAAACTGCTCTCCGAACTACAAGAGGGCGACCTTTTCCGGATGGAGGGCGATTGTGTGGTCTGGGAATTTTATGGTCAGGGAAATAGGCATGGAGGGGCAGTGTATGGTATAACTCGTAATGACGACAGGAATACGATTGACTGGCTGACCCGCGACCCAAGGGTTTACCCGTGTGAGTAAACTCAGACACCTTTACTGCAGACCAGCCCTGAAAGGCTGGTTCTGCTCGCTTGTGTAAACGCTGTAATTGATTGAAAATAAATGAAATAAATACTCGGATTAACTTGCGTGTTCCGAATTAAGATGGCATCTTTGTAATGCAATAAACGACTGTATTACAGATAATTAAAAACTAAAAGCCATGACACGAAAGGAGATTAAAAAAAGAATTTGCGAGTTGCATGAGCAACTGCAAAAAACCGATTTCGCTACAACCATTATCAATCGACAAGAACTCGAAACGAGAATTCAGAAGATGGATTATCGACTTCTTGTCTTTGCAATGCGATTTTTCGAGGCCCTTCTCTATCCCGACCAAGAGTAAATCATCACCCTGCCTTCGGGCGGAATTAACTCCATAAAATCAAGCAGCCATGAACGACAAAAAAATTAACCTTTCGTATCTGATGATAAACTTTTCCGCACTGCTCAACTGCAACGAAGCGGTGTCGGTAGAATGCAATAACGACGGAGACAAAATCCCATTCGAGGAGTGGTGCAAAGGTGTAGAAGAAGCCACCGGAAGCCGCTACCTCGATCTCAAGGCATGTGGAATCAATGTGCTTACGATCTGTTACGAAAGTGGTGTGAAATTGACTTTTACTTTTTAACAAACTTATTCAGGCGAAGGAGGCGTAACAGCAATGAAAACCGAATATACAAGCATCAAGGTGGGGGATCGTATCCGTATCCTCCACCTTCGGGACGAGGATAAAAGCTATGACGGACGCGAGGGCATAGTCGAGTTTATTGACAGCCTCAACCAACTACACGGTACATGGGGCGGATTGGCTATTATCCCAGAAATCGACGAGTTAGAGGTCATAAGCGCAAGCGCAAAGACCTTGACTGAAGCGGAATACAAAAATTATAATCGTTGAGGTTTGTAAACAAGGAGAACTATTGAGTAATGTGCTTGTCTGCCGACGCGCAAAGCCATCCTGAAAGCTGGCTTTACAAATCGTGTAAATGGGGTTAAACTATTGATAAATAACGTAATAAATGTCTGAATTAACTTGCGTGTTCCAAAAAGTGATGCCATCTTTGTTATGTAATAAGTAGCTGTATTTCAAATAATTAAATACTTAAAACCAAACAATTATGGGAACTTGGGGATCGGGTAATTTTCAAAACGACACAGCGGGGGATTATTTTCTGACGTTCATTGATCGGATGATGAACGAAATCCGGCAAGTCATGAAAACAAGACGGCGAATCCACGCAGGGGATGAATTGGGTGATATTATTCCGTGTATGATCGAGATGATTACCATCCTCGGCCAGCAGCGGTTTCATTGCCTTTGCCTGGACATTGACGAAATCAAACGATGGAAACAGATTTACATGGACGGATGGACATCTACCATTGACTCTTGTCACCCCGACGAGGACTACCGCAAGGAGCGGGAAAAGATTCTGAATGATACCTTCGACAAGCTGATCGCCTACGCGGAGAAAGAGTAGCAGCAATACGGTCGAATTATGGCATCGACAGCCGCCCTCGCAAGGGGCGGCTTGTTTATGTGGGACAAAGTTCCCGAATGTTCCGTCAACAACCTTGTACCTTTAATGACAACTCGCAGAGTCAAGGTCATCACTGCCTTTAATTCATGCTCAAACTGTGCGTAAATTGTTGAATATAAACGAAATAAACATCCGAATTAACTTGCTTGTTCCGAATAATGATGCCACCTTTGTAATGCATTAAACGACTAAAACAGAGCGAATTATGAAAAAGACAGTCATTGTAAACGGGATCCCCCGCAAAGTTGAATTCGAGTATCGGGTATCTGATAAATTGATAAGCTGCCAAAAGTGCATGCGATGGGACAAAAAGTGGGGTTGGCTTGAAGTCGATACTTCCTACCACGAAGCGGTGGCGGTCATCGACGGTGTGGAGTACCCCAGCGTTCGCCGCTGGCATACCGAGGGGCGAGGTTATTCGGAGCAGTACGCCTACAATGGTCATTTCTACAACTCTCACAAGAAGATGATCGAACGTATCCTGGAATTAGCAAACAGCGGGGAGAGTAACCTCCCCGCATAAATCGGAAAGAGAGATGAACGCGAAATTCAATAAAGGTCAGCGGGTCCGGGTCACGAAAAAGGACGGCGAGGTCGTTGAGGGTACGATCAATGATTGGGATTATAACTGTTGCACTTTCGATAGGGAATACAGTCTCGACTATCTGAAAAACGGCGATACATGGACGCTGATCGGCATCCCCGAATCAAACATCGAAGCCCTCGAATAGATATGTAGCGCAGGTTTCCGGAGAAGTCTGCGTTATTATTAAATGGCGACTGTAAATAGTTGATAATAAACGTAATATATATGGACATTAATTTGCATGTCCCGAATAATGATGCCATCTTTGTTATGCAATAAAGCATTGAATAACAAATACTTAATAAGATGAAAAAGACTATCGAAATCCTTGAGAACAAGGTGGCACAGCTTGAAAGCATTACCAAAACGCTTCAGGAGAAGAGGTATAAGATGATTGAGGGCTATACAATTACAGAGGAAGCATGGCAAGTGATGCTTTCCGATGCCTATATACGTCTTTTCCGGGAAGAGTTCGAAATTAGCGATGATATTGGGGAGCTTAAGCACGCTATTGCCACTTTACAAAGAGTATTTCTTTGTGAGGCGGCAGTAAATTCTAAAAGCGGAAAAACTGAAGGATGACTCCCTCCTCGCCACCCGCGAACCGGCCCGGAACGGCCGGTTCTGCTCATTTGAAAAATGCGTGTAAAATATTGATAATAAAGGTGATAAACCTTTTAATTAACTTGCGTGTTCCGAATAATGATGTTATGTTTGTAATGCAATAAACGACTAAAATAAAGTGAGTTATGAGTACAAGAGCAAGAATCGGAGTGCAGTTTGAGTCGGGCGAAATTAAAAGCGTTTACGTATGGCGCGATGGTACACCTTGCGTGTTGGGGGAAATATTGGGTAAATATTACGACACGCTGGAAAAGGCGACTGCACTTGTTGAACGGGGCAATCTGATTGACGTCGAAGTGACGCTTGCAGAATGCAACTTCGAGCAGGCATCCAGCGGGGATGTTGCGCCGCAAATTCACAAAACATTCGCCGCTTATATGCGTGAAAGCGAGTGTGACATCCGTTACAAGTACATCTTTCGTGACGGGAAGTGGGGTTATTGGGGCATCGGCGAATAGCCGATGCCGGAGAATCCACAGGAACAGAATCGTAATTAAATCGACTATTCATCATGACAACAGAACAAGCTCTACTCCATGCCCGTCACTACGTTGAGGCAGTTAAGGGATGTACGACCATAGACAGTTTCCCCATCAAAGGGGAAACTCCTCGTCGGCATATTATCGGCGTTTCGACAATAGACCGCACTTTTCAAGTGGTGATGGACGAGGAGTTGGATGCGGCGTTGCTCCTCGAAATTTGCGACCGTCGTCCTCTTTCCGATCTCCTCGGAAAAAAGGATTAAATGTCTGATAATCTTTGTATTAAGTTGCTGATAAATTTGCGTGTTCCGAATAAAGATGCCATCTTTGTAATGCGATAAACAACTAAAACAGAGTGAATTATGAAAACAAAAATCGAAAAGTTTTTAGAACGTTTCCCGAAGGACGCTACAAGTTGGGCACAGGCAACGGATGAGATCCGCGATCTTGCCCGCACATCGAGGGAATACCTCGAAGATTACGACGGAGTGATTGTCGAGCCGGTGGATTTTAAGCACATCAGCACCCCGGCCGAGTGGAACACCAAAGGCCGCGACTATATTCTGGCCAACATCGACAGGATGAAGGCTCTGACTCGCAAGGCCTTCTTCGACTACTTTTACAATTGGGTCGGGGGTGCGGACGAAGTAGAAACCGAATAAGCGATGAAACAGCCTACCAGACACATAGTAACGCTCTCCATTGATGAAATGGAGAGCATTCTCCGGAAGATGCACGAGAATCGTCAACGTAACGGGACATTGAGTTCGCGGGTAACCATCGATCTGGATTTCGACACGGATTATGAAACGCTGCGTGTTGCAGACCATTCGGATAACGTCTACCAATATAATTCTTATGGTGAATGCAATGGAAAACGCTTCACGATCTGAAACTCTGAAAAAATAAATACCTCCGGATGTGTCCCATACCACATCTGTTTTGCTCGTTGTTTATTGCTGCAGTCCCGGACGGAGGTTCCGGGGCTGCATCTTTTATAGCCCTGAATGAATAATAATGGCCTGCAGGTGTAGGTTCCTCGAATTATTATTTATATTTGCATTATATTTGGTGGTGTAATAAAATATGTAAAGTGGTGTAATATGGATCGGATAACCGGATTATTCCAGCAATGGCAGCAGGCCCAACCCCTCGAAGAGGATGTTCGTAATCGATTAGAGCGGCAATTCCGCGTGGATTTCAACTTCAACTCTAACCATATAGAGGGTAACACACTGACCTACGGCCAGACGCAGTTGCTCTTCATTTTCGGGGAGACGTCGGGCAATGCCCCCCTGAAGGACTACGAAGAGATGAAGGCCCACAATGTGGGACTGGAGATGATGCGGCAGCAGGCGCAAGATAAGCATCGCCCGCTTACCGAGGGATTCATCCGGGAGTTGAATCGGGTGATTCTGGTTCAGGACTATTGGAAAGATGCCGTGACACCATCCGGCAGCCGTACTCGCATGCAAGTCAAGGTCGGCGAGTACAAGACCCGACCCAATTCGGTGATCACAACCACGGGGGAGACGTTTCACTATGCGGCTGTTGAGGAAACGCCGGCTTTCATGAGCAGCCTGGTAAGGTGGTACAATGCGCAGGAGAAAGCCGGGACCCTTTCCCCGATACAGTTAGCGGCCCTGCTTCATTATCGTTATATCCGGATCCACCCCTTTGAAGATGGGAACGGCCGCATCGCCCGGCTACTTGTCAACTACGTGTTGCTCCGGCATGATTATCCGATGATCGTCATTCGAACGGTCGACAAACAGAATTACCTGCGGATCCTGCACCAATGCGATGTTGAGGTCGGTTTGACGCCCTCGGATGGTGCGAATGCTTCCGTGGGACAGATCACACCTTTTGTCGATTATATCGGCAGGATCGTTGAGGATACCCTGCAATACGATCTGAATGTGATTGCCGGAAAGAAAGGTGGTGCAATTGCAAGCGAATGGTGGTATAATGGCGAGCCGATCATGATCAGGAACGAATCGCAGACGATCATCCTCGAAACCATGATTGCCAAGCCTACCGCCTCCATTGCGCAGATGGCCCAGCTTATCGGGATCAATTACTCGGCCGTTCAACGGAATATCGACAGCCTCCGGGCCAGAGGCTATCTGGAGCGCATCGGCGGTACGCGGGGGCAGTGGAAGGTGAATTTGAAACGGGGAAGAGAATGAGTGGGGTAGTGGGAATATTTGCCGGAAATGAATGATTAATGTGCATATATACAGCTATTTATGATGTAATTCCGGTTATTATTCTTATATTTGTCCTACCAAAAATACACTACAAATGACAAAGGCAGACATTGTAGCCGAGATCGTAAAGTCGACCGGCATTGAGAAAACGACCGTATTGGCCGTCGTCGAGGGATTTATGGAAAGTGTCAAAAATGGCATGATCGCCGGAAACGAAGTGTTCCTGCGCGGCTTTGGGTCTTTCATTATCAAAAAGAGGGCACAAAAGACGGCCCGGAATATCTCCAAGAATACGACGATGATTGTTCCTGAACACAGTATTCCGGCATTTAAGCCCAATAAAAGTTTCAGAGAGCAAATGAAATGAATCCTTCTGCGAACCGAAAACGGCAGACAACTTAATTGTCTGCCGTTTTTTATGCATCAGTATTGCGATATTCAGATCAAGGTCCATCCTTTGTCGGTGGCGATGGCCTGCTGCGGGGGCGAGAGCTTCGAGAGATTCTTTGCACCGATTTTACACTCCTTTTCCATTGCGTCTGCAGAGAGTGCTTCGAGAAGCGACAGCAGGCTTCCTAACGTGAGTTTCGGGCAGCCGTTCATGGCAATATCGACCTTGATGGTTCCGGTGAAGGTGACCTCCTCCAGCGCCCCGCAGGAGACAAAGGTCGAATCAATCTGCGAGCGGACCTTGCTGAAGTCGAGGACTCCACCGATTCTGCGGAGTTTAATGCATCCGTGAAACATCTCTGATGCGGAGGTAATCTGCGAGGTGTCCAATTCCGCGACCTCAGTGACATTCGTGCAGCCATAGAAAGCGTACATCATGTTTGTGACTTTAGACGTGTTCAGCGCCGGAACACGCTCCAATGCCGTACAGCCATAGCACATCTGGTACATTGAATCGAATGGAGCCGTGTCAAAAATCGGAAAGACGGCCATTGTCCTGTTGTCTTTGAAGAGTTGATAGCCGTTGCGGATCTGGTTCATGCCGCTTATGCTGTCTATCAAGGCAACTTTCCCGATAAGTACGGCGAGCGATTCGCCGTCCGTCACATCGATGCCCTTTCCCCGGAGTGTCGTTGCAAGTTGCGTGCATAGGCTTGAGAGCCGTGTCACCAAAGTTGTAAATGTAGTCGCCATACGTTATCCGATGATTTTTTCGAGAACTTCCTTTATGCCCGTCAGTCCGAGCGAGGCGGTGATAGCCGAAACCAATGTTGCATAGCTTACGGCGGCTCCTGCGCCGTTTCGGTCGATTTCTATGAGGTCTGTAGATGCAAGGGTTGTGACCTTTGTCAGTTCGGCAATCGTAATGCCGGTAGGGGTTGTGTCTGCCATACTTGTTATTCTTCGTAAATTTTAAAATCGAACATCATTTGATAAGTAACATACCACATACATTTTAAAGAAGAGCGGGGAGAAGGTACAGCCAGAAGTTGTAAGATACCGCCGAATGTTTCAATGCGGCTGACAGGGAGATATCCATATCCTAAACTGTCCTTTTTTAAAGAGGAGACGATTCCCGACTGTGAATCATCGGCGGCCAGCACTAAACTTGGAGAGGCACGTGTGCGGATAAAGTTGTCGCAGATATTGACCACGCTGCCGATATACTCATTACTACTTGGCAAGTTCAGCCAAATAATGAAGTCGCTGTAGCGTTCTCCATTTGTTGTGAGATTGAAGTTGCGATTGACGGTGTACTTGCGTGTCGTAGGGTTGAAATCCGTCCCATCCTCGACAAGATCTTTGAACATCACTTTGGAGTACCCGCTGAAGATACCACTCGACATTTCCACATGCCCATCTTCGTAAATACGAGTGGCAGCATTTCCGGCATTCGAAATCCCATCTGCTCCGGCGAAGAACATCAACTTGCCGTGCTTGGACGCAGGAGCGCCTTTAAGCGAGCAGCCAGCCATGCCTGCTACTACTTTTGTGTTGCTCTCATCCTTCACACCCACGAAGCCTGATAGCACCACGCCGCTCCCGGCATCGATCTCTGTCGAGATATCCTGAAAATTTTCGCGCAGGTAACCCAATTCGCTGTTAGCAGTTGTCGCCTTGTCCAGTACCGCAGCAATCATTCGACGTGCTTCGTAGTATGCTTCGATGTAGGTGAAGTCCTCTTCGATGGGGATAAACTCCGGATACTGCTGCGTATATTTCTCGATAGCGACGACAGCTAACAGATAGGTTGTTTCGTAAGTCATCCAGTCGTCGTTGAAGGTATACAGGATCCGCCGTTTGCCGCCGACCATGAGTTGTTTCCCCTGAATATAGCGAGAATGTAGGGTAGAAATGCTCCGCAAGGCACTGTCGCGGAGCTGCTCGTACTCGGTCTGGATATCCTGAAGCCGCTCCCGCAGAAACGACTTCTCCACCGGTGAGACATATTCGTCGGAGTTGATGCGGTCAAGAGTTTCTAATGTATCCGCGATGGTTTGCATCAACTCATCGAGGTTGGTTCCGGCATCGGGCTTCGCAGGATTGATTCGTCCGAAGCGTAGCACTCCGTCCCGAAAGCTGATGCCGCAGCCGGTCGTCCGGTTGAAGAGTTGCATGTCGCCTGTCGCGGAATCGAACCAACTGTCGCCCGCCTTGTCGGAGAGATACCCCGTGAGGTATATATTCTTCAGGTAGGCCGAGTAGCCGGTCATGTCGAGGCCATGCTTGGTAAGATTGGATAGGTCCCCGAACTGCGCTGCGATATTCTCTACGCCGATAGTCCACGAGTCCATGCTAACGAGGAAACGTTGGTAGGTACGTGTTTCGTAGCGGGAATTTTGCCGCGAGGGATCCGTTTTATTTCCGAAAGCTACAAAGTTCATTGCTGCCTGTGGATGGTAAGGATACCCCTCCCGAAGTTCGTATCGCCACTCTCCGTATGTCTGCTTGTTGAGGCATTCGGTCAAGAGAAAATAGCAGGTCGTGAATCCGGCATAGGTACGGTTCCCAAAACTATCGTCCGAGTCGACACTATTATCGCTTGCCTCGTCCATTGCCGCGTTGAGGAATATACCCATGCAGAGATCGTTCTCACGGAGTGTGCCGATTTCACCCTCTTCGAGTTTCACGGTCAGTATTCCGTTTTCGGAAGATACCAGGTCGACGATGCCGCCGCCCGGAGCCGACCATTTGTCGCCGACGATGGTTTCGACGCGGTTGTATTGGTATTCAGGAACCTCCAAAAACTCCTCCAAATGCAGACGTCGCATGTAGGTGTCGCCCATAACCGAAAAATCGCCCGTGATCGTGCCGCCTTTCATGTCGAGTTTCTTGTCTAATTCCCCTGTGAGGCCAGTGACGTCAGTTACGGCGTGTGTGTGCTTCTTGGGGGCCATTACACCTTTGATCTCCTTGCCGGAGACCTTCAGCGAAGCATCGACCGTCGGGACATCGACAATGAACTCGAACTTGTCGAAATCTTCTAACTGCCCCGCAGCACTCGCAAGGTCTTTAATGCGTATCTCGTCCATTGGGGTTATTCTTTACGAGGTGAAGATAAAGAGCAACCCGATTTATTTACAGATACAATGTCCCATCAGGGGATCTTTTCGGCAGATTAAAAAAAAGAGGGCTGTCGTTAGACAGCCCCTTCGCACGTCGCAATCGTGCTTACATACACAGAACAACCATCGTCCGAATTTGTTTAGTTAATGTCATTTTTAGTAATTGTGAGGGTTGCACCGCCTGAAGTCCAATCCTTCAGATAATCGTCTCCCGATTTTGTTACCGTACCGAACCCGGCTCCGGTAGCCATCCTTTGGAAAACGTTCAGAGTACCGCTACGCTCCGACGAGGGGCGCAGATCGTAGGTCATCATCACAGCGTAGTTGCCATCCTTCGCTTGCTTCGATCGATTCTGAATCTGGGGCAAAGTAAGGATGTTGTAGTTTGTGTTCAAGTTGATTGCCTGCGGTGACCATTTGCTTGCGGGCATCCCGGTAATGTTTGACGTTCCGAAAGCATTTGCTCCGAAATATGCGTACCACGCATAATCCAGATTCCCGAGAGCCTCGGCATTGATGTACGATACATTCCCGGTATCCTTTACATAGTCGAAAACGGTTATCAGTTTCCCGGCCGGCATGGCAGCACGAAGTTCATTGATAAAGTTGCTTAACGATGTCGTGTTGTAATCGGGGAATCCATTCGTTCCATACTTTGCATATTCGTCATCAATATCTACTCCATCGAATCCGTATTTATTTACAGCATATGCCACAATATCGGCCAATGTCTTAGCCTGCGTCGGGGTGAGGTTCGAAAATCCTATCCCTTTGTGGTTAGGGAGCAGTCCGAGCGACACTTTTGTACCAGCAGCTTGGACGGGCCTGATGTATTTCTCGACATTAGACAAAATGTGATACACATTGTCGTTAAGAAACAGACAGGGATCTCCTTCGGCGTCAGCATGAATGTTGGCAGCGAAGCAAATTTCAAGATCGACAAACAGATCGTCTCCGATCTTGTAGTTCAGTACATTGCGCGGATCGCAATCATTACATTCGTTATAGGTTACGACGATTGGCGATTTGTCGCCAAAAGCGCGGGTTTCGGGCTGGGCCTGGGCCTCGTCGGGAACGACCGTCGGTTCAGTCACGTCATTAGTGCAGGCAGGCAGAATAGCGCCGGCAGCAAACAACATCGCAAGTTGAAGAATCCGTTTCATGGTTGGTTGTTTTAAGTTATGGACGATGGTTGTCCGTGTATGTTAAGTTTTCATATTACCAATCTTTTGCTAAATAATTGTAGCCATGCATATTGGAAGATACAAAACTATAATTATTGATGAGTTCTCCCGTTTCCATATCCATCATATCATCTGTAATGCAGTTGTATACATACAAAAGAGTATTTCCGATAGATTCTTCGTAGTCGTTCTGTAAGTACGTTATCAGATCTGCATATACGACAACATTACTTTTTCTATATCCAAACATCCGCCACATCATGACATTAGAAACGCCTATAAGTTCCGTTCCAAACGGGCTGTTTTCGGGATACCACGGGATGACGAAATTGCCGTACCGAGTGGCATCAAGCCCCGCGAATGGTTTTCGGTCGAGCAGCATAATACCCATGTCCATTGCCTCGTTGGGGTCGAGCCACGGATCGAGCAGTTGCACATCTTCATCTTCCCGCATATAGCCGCTCCATGCGTAATTAATGTATTCACCTACGGCGATGCCACCTGTAGCTTCCGTATCCCAGAAATATGCTGTCGGCTCCATGTGGTCAACGACAGTCAGCAGCTTGTCGAAACCCAACGCTTCGCGCAGCGCCTTGATGAGTTTCGGGTAGGAGGTAGTGTTCATCGCCGGCACTCCATCCTTTCCGTACTTGGTATTCCGATCCCATAAGTTTATGCCGTCAAGTCCATACCTTTCTACGACATCTTTAACCTGAGCGACAAAATCAACTCTTTGTTCATCCGTGAGATTGCAGAAACCATACGAACTACTCCCTTCGATACAGAGACATACCTTGCGGCCTTTATCCTGAAGTGGCCGGAATCTTTCAGGATGTTCCAAAACATAGCGGATATTGGAATTCAGCATCAGTTTCACGCTGTTTGTTGCGGCATTATAGCCGATTTGCACAATCCGCAGGTTCACAATATTCCCAATACTCCGTTTCCATATCTTTTCAAAAGTATTGGCATCCGATTTTTCTATGGCGAAAACATCGGCCAGTAACGGCTGATAATCGTCTGTATTGAGGTAGAAAACATGAATATTATCCGTATCAAGTGGATAGTCGAGCAGATCCAAAGCGCGAACCGTAACCCCATAAAAAAGCTGCTGTTTCTGCTCTTCAGCGAACACACCACCAGCTTCCGAGATTCTTACAGGTAGCAGGTAGGTTCCGGGGGCGAGACCGTCGGCTTTGAATTCAATTTTCAAAGAACCGGATTTAGTAGCGGATGGTTTGAATTTCAGTACCCCGTTGTCGGCGATGGATACGCTGCTTTCGGGCAGCAAGCTAAAATTCGTTCCGTAAGTTTGATTGTACACATCGACCAGTTCTGGATCGATAGCAACAGTGAGGGATAAAGACTGGCTTGCCGGCTGGGACAAAGAATAGAAGATGTGGTCAGAAGCACTCCCATCACCTTGAGTCAGTTCGATCGGAATGTGGTTGGCCACCGTACGCAGGCTCCTTAGCGTTCCGAAAGTTTTGTCGATCGCTTCCACGTCGGGAAGCTCACCTGCTTCATTAGTTATTATATCAGTATCGCAGGCCGCAAGTGCTGCAAGCATTACGATATTGGCTAATGCGCACCTAAATATATGCAATATTTTATTATTATCCAACATAATTAGCAATTATTTAATTATTCTGCATTAATTTGTGGAATCTCAATGCCTTCCGGCCATTCGAGGTCGAAGGCGGCCACTGCATCGTTGCCATGTCCGGTACGGTCGTAGATTATATTGCCTTCGCCTTCGTCGAATTTCCAATAGCCCAAAAGCGTTGGTTCGTTTTCGGGATCAGCTATGTCATACATGTTCTCACGAATCTGCTCGGGCGTGCGAGCAACTGACCAAATGCGCACCTCGGCGACTTCACCATTGAGTTGGCGGGTGTCGTCATAAGACTTACCAATGAACAACTGCCGGGCATCACCCCAACCTGCATAAGCCTTCTTGTACTCCTCATTGTCGGGATACTGCTCATAGAGGTTGTAATATGCACGTTTAGCAAGGTTGATAAGTTCCGGGGTCGTTGCACCCATTTCAGTCCCTTCGCTCTGTATTTTGCCGTTGACGATGATGCGTACAATGCGGGTATCTTCGTCATAAGTTGCTGCAACGTGATACCACTCTCCGGCATTCAGCAATTTCAGATCGTCCTTTTTGGGGAATTTTCCGAACCCGACACCCGAACCGTCGAACTGCAACTGCTGCCGCTCGAAGTTCGAATCCCCGATGCGCAGGAGCAGGTAATCCTCGATGCCCATGATCGTCGAAATCTCGTTATGCTTGGAGAAATCATACACGTAGATGAACGCCTCGAAGGTAATCGCATTGAGATTCGAGTAACGTTCTGCAAGCGGTCCCCATTCGTCCAGCTTGGGAAGGGTGATCCAGTTATCGCGCAGGCTTGCGGCCGAGGTGATCGCCGAAGAACGCTTTACGACATAGTAGGCTGTCGAAGAGGCGTTCAGCACGGACATGGACGCTTGGGTGATCGTTATTGGGAGTATGAAAGTTTCGTCGATGTTCAGTTCTTCGATTCCCTGTTGCTGATCGCCCATCAGGTTTTTAAGATTCAGCGTCAAAGTCTCCGAGAGGGTTTTGCCGGCTGGGACTGTGAGCGTCTGCGACGGGAAGTCGTAGTAGGTTGCATCGAGGGCTTTCCATGCCGTTTTATAGATAGCATTGTAGGTTTCCACTAACGATGGGTCAGCCGAGACCGTCACCGTAACATCCTCTGATGCAGGATATGCCATCTCGATATGAAGTTGACGGTCGAGAGTCTGCAGGCTCTTTTTGAATACCGTTGTCTGCACCTCCGATGTTTTGGCAATATCGAGGTAGACGGCATTTGGAAATTCGCGTTTGTTCTCGTCAAAAGAGTCGCATGAAACAGCGGCTATCATCGATACGAGAGCAATAGCGAAATATAATTTACATCCTTTCATAGTAGTTTATTTTGAGGGATTTAAGGTTTGAATGGCCTCGCATACCAGCGGGTAATTTCGCTCCGCGCTGTAATAGTTCTTCTTGACATTATGTACGGCAAGGCCGCACAGAGGGCCGAGCGATACTACGCGGGCGGTGAGTTCCGTAACAGCATTTTGCTCGACTTTTTCTTCATCCATAATCGGGGCCGCGACATCTGCCGCCAGCAACAACTTCGAAGCAGGGATCGTTAAATAACCCAGCGCACGGGCCACTTGCATCTTCACGTCCGTAACGTTTTCCGTATTCTCAGTGTTGAGTACAAAGTAGTCCACCTTTGCGCGGTCGGCCTTGGCCACAAAGGTCGGGTCGCCCTCGAAGATGAGCGTTTTCTGCTCATCGGCAGAGAGTTTCTGAACAAGGAGCGCCGCGGCTTCCGCTCTCACAGCATCGCCCTGGTATGGAATGCCAGTGAACGAATATCCGTCCATGCCGTTTTCACGAACGCTCGCTATAACTTTATCCAGATAGGCTCCGAGTTTCGCGGCATCCGCGAGTTCTTCCATACGGGCTGCGTAATCCACGCGATACAGTACTTTCGTGCCTTTCTCGCGCATCGTGGCCATATCTTCGGCGTCATAGCGGGAGAAGTTGTCGGCATTGGTAAGAATCACCATGTCGAGCGAATCCGGAAGGCCGCGCATAAAGTCCTTTTCTCCGGTGGCCACCTTTGGGGCATTGTCGAAGTGTGCGATGACCAGAAAATGTTCCCGCTGCTTATAGTCTCTTAACATTTGCGTGTATTGCGCCCATAACTCCGGGCCTTGTTCCCAAGGCTTGATTACATTGTTTTCCACAGCCTCGGTATCCGTCCAATCGCTGCATGCAGTCGAAGCTATGCTGGCGACGAGGAGAATCAGAAATGTTATAGTTTTCATTTTCATAGCGATCAGTTATTATAAGGTTTGCAGTCCCACCATACACGGGTTCCCATGATGTCACCCCGCCGGCTGCCTTGCGTCTCGGCGTTGAGCATCTGAATGGCTCCCTGTAAGTTGGCGTTGTTTTTCTGATATTCTTCGACAGGATACGTCAGTCGCCGCGCACCCTGTGCCACATCCACCGTGCCGCCGGATTTATCCTCGACGACGGGCAGCAGGCGCGGGTAGCCCGTGCGGCGGTGTTCCGACCACGCTTCGACGCCCAGCGGGAAAATGGCGATCCATTTCTGGGTGATGATGCGCTCCAGATTTCGCTCCGTTGCTTCCGCAGTCGTATCGTCCTCCCATCCAATCGTGATCGAACTTGCGGGTGTCGAAACACTGTACGTGCCCAGCGGATCGGTATAGGCCGCAGGCTTGCGTTTCTCAACGTCGGCTATATAGCTGTCAGCCCCGGATGCGCCCCATTGGTCGAAGGAGAGTTTAATAGCCTGTCCATAGAGCGTCTTGGCAGTTTCCGTACTGCCCCAGCGCAGTTCGTATTCCGCTTGCAGGAAAGCGACCTCGGCAGCGTTCAACCACATATAGGGCGTTGCACTCTCCACAACCATATTCGAATAGCGGACAACGGCTTGTGCCTTACTGCCTGCGTCGATTCCGATACGGATGCCGACATAATTTCCTTTGTCGTTCGGCAAAAACATCTTGGAAAGGCGCGGATCTTGGTAGCCCGACATATAACACAGAATATCGGCTCCGACACGGTGATCCTTCCAATCGTTGTAAACGAGCGTCGTGCGGTTTTCGGCGGCGTGCATCGCCGCATTGTCCGCATTGGCGGTGATGATGCCGGCGGCGATAGCTTCGGCAGCCTTTGCACGAGCAATATCCGGCTTCACTTCCGTCAGGCGCATTGCCATGCGCAGTTTCAGGGAGTTAGCGTACTTGTACCACTGGGAAATATTGCCGTAGTAAACGGCATCATAGCGTTTGAATCCCGCGGGATCGTTCGCGCAGTTCGTCCGGAAGATTTCGATGGCCTCGTCCAACTCTTCGAACATCTTTGTGTAGACCTGTTCTTGGGAGTCATACTCAACGTAGATCGATTCGTTGTTCTCCAGCTTCGAATACGGGATCGGGCCATAGCTGTCCGTCATGCGGTGCATGATCGCCACGCGCAGAACCTTTGCGAAAGCCTGCGACACCTCGTCCTGTGTGCCGTTGATAATTCCTTTATAGGGAGTGTAGGTTTCGGTGATGACATTGGCGAAGGGCCATTTGCGCCAGTCGGCAGACGGGTTGAAGGTCTCGAATTTCGTCAGCCAGGTATCGACCGTGGCTCCGATATAACCTCCGAGGGGACCGCCGGAAAGGGATTCGTTGAATTGATACATGTGTTCCTCTACGGGGACGACAAGACCTTGCAGGGCGCGGATTTTCGTGCCTACACGGTAGTTCATAACGTCCATCTGCTCGTCTGTAACCTGGTTCGGGTCGCGGTTCATCTCCTCGTAAAGATTCGTGCAGCTCTGTAAGCAAAGCAGCACGACCGAAAGCACCGCTATTGCGTTTGGGAAAATATACTTTTTCATGCTGTCTATCATTAGAATTCAAATTTCACGTTGAAGCCCATGCTGCGCATAGAGGGCATCATAAAGTAGTCTATGCCCTGATAGCTCATGCCGGTCGAGGCAACAGACTCGGGGTCGAACGGAGCTTTGTTGTAAATCATCCACAAATTACGTCCGACGAACGATATGGTCATGCCCATTTTATCGCGGAACCATTTACGCGGAAGCGTATAGCCCAGTGATAACTCCTGCAGTCGGATATTGGTAGCCGAGTAAGTGTAATACTGCGGCAGGCCCGACTGTGATCCGATGGCCTGATACCATTTCTGCGCATCGACCATTGCGCGATCGTTGATCCACACACCCCCGGCATCGCGTGCTGCGGCCGAAGCTGCCGAAACGCCGTAGAGGTCGAGGTTGGCCTGCGTGGCCGAGTCGCAGATACCACCGATGCGGGCCGTGAAGAGTATGCCGAGGTTTATGCCCTTGTAATGGAAATCGTTGCGCCACGCCAGATTGTAATCGGGGAATACCGATCCGAGGTAGAGTTCCTTGCCATCACTATCGTCCGTAAGCAAGAGATTCCCGTTATTATCGGTCTCGATATATCCTCCCTTTGTATATTTGAGGTTCGCCAATGTGTAAAGATCGCCGAGTGTGCCGCCCTGTTTGAGGATATATTTAGCTTTGCCAAGACCTTTGATGTCGAGTTCCGTCAGGTTGAGCGGTTCGCCCGTTTCCGGATTCACCGCATCGACTGCCAGGTCGATGATCTCATTGCGGTTCCATGAGAAGGTGAAATTCGACGACCATGCGAAGTTCCGCCACTGATTCGAATACCCCAGCGACGCCTCGACGCCTGTATTACGGACATGGCCCGTCTGCAAATAGATCGTCGTGTAGGACGACGAAGGCGGAAGGGCGGGATCGAAGGTCTGGTTCTTCGTATCAGCAGAGTACCAAGATGCCGAGAGGTTTATGTGCTTCCACAGGCGCATATCGACGCCCACCTCATAGGTTATGGTTCGTTCAGGCTTCAAATCCCCAATCGGATAATGAGTCTTATCTTTCCATATCTTGTTGGTGGCGTCGTATTCATAGGTCGGGGTCGTCAGATGTCTCGGAAACGGGAGACCCACGGAAGCCACCGAGCCGCGGAGTTTCAAATACGTGAAAGCGTTGCCCAAATCCCACGTCGCAGAGGGAACCCACGAGAGACCTGCTGACGGGTAGAAGAAAGATGATGAGGGAGAACCCGCGATCTGCGATGGCCAGTCGTTACGGCCCGTTACGGTCAGGTAGAGCATTTGTTTCCAGCCTACCTCGACAGAGGCAAAGACGGATTGGGTCATGTCGTGCCAACCGGTTTTTTCAGCCCGCTTCTTCGTATCGTCCAAGTCAAAAACGTTAAAAACGTTCGGCAGACCGTTCTCCTGGATCGGCCCCCGGTACGACAACTCGTCGGTCTTGATATTGTTGATGGAAGCGCCTATATTGGCATTGAGCGACCAATTCTCGCCGAACGTCTTGTTGATGTTCAGCATGATGTCGCCGTAGGTCTGCGTGTCGTAGCGGCGGGCTTCGGTATAGTGTCCGTTCTCACCGCCGTCGGTCAGCGTTGTATTCGACGAAGCGTAGAGTTTCTGCGTATAGAGCGAGTTCGCGTTATCCAGCCGCACACGTCCGGCCACATTGAGCCACGGCAAGATATCGTAACTCGCCGCGAAAGAGAGCATATAACGCTTCTTGTCGGTGTTGCGCGGATTGCGGTACGCGATCCAATACGGGTTTTGCATACGCAGGTCGCCACCCTCCATATCGTCCGACCAGAACTGCTCCATCAACTTCGTACCGGGGTTATACCGCTCAAAGAGCTCGTAGGCCGAGAAATCCTCGCCCCGTGGGAATAGGTAGGCTGAGACCAGCGGATTGGAGTAGACGCCCTGGTTGGTCATGTTCTGATCCTTCTGGTAGATGTAGCTGGCAGAGGCGTCGAGGCGCAGGCGGTCTTTCAGAAAATAAGAGGTGTTACGAAAGGTGAAGTTGTAACGGTCGTATTCGTTGTTCGGGATGATACCGTCCGAATTCACTGCCGCCGCCGAAAAGTAGGTCTGGTTCTTGTCCGTGCCGCCCGAAATGGTGACTGCATTTGTATAAACGTGTCCGGTCTCAAAGAAATCGTTAGGCGTGTAGCCGGAGCGTGCAGCCGGAGAAAGTTTGTCGCCCCAACTATAAATCCCGGAGCCGGTGCGGTTGCCGTTCAGCCCCGTGCCGTAGCTGTTCTGAAATTCAGGGAGGACGAAGGGATTCAGAAACTCGGTATTGCTGGAGAGCGTTACGCGTAAAGCTCCCGACACGCCTTTCTTGGTCGTAATCATAATCGCACCGTTCGCGGCTTCCGAGCCGTAGAGCGCTGCGGCCGCGGCTCCCGTAAGTACCGACATCGATTCGAGGTCCTCAGGGTTGATGTCGGCGATGGATTCGGACGCACCCCGCGAATCGAATTCCTGTCCTCCGCCGCCACCGAAGTTATACATGGGGATGCCGTCGATCACGTAAAGGGCGTTCGAGGATTGGCTGATGGACTTGTTACCGCGCAAGATGACTTTCGAAGCGCCGCCGACGCCCGACGAGGAGGCGTTGATCGTGACGCCGGCTACCTTACCCGTGAGGGAGTTGATAAAGTTGGCGTCTTTGACGGTGGTAATATCGGCTGCTTTTACCTGCTGCACATTGTAGCTTAGCGCCTTCTGTTCGCGCTTGATGCCGAGGGCCGTCACGACCACCGATTCGATCTCGGAAGCGGCCTCCCGGAGCGTAACGGTGAACGATGTCCGGTTGCCGACCGTAATGGTCACGGGTTCGTAGCCCAGAAAATTAATCTCCAGTACAGCGGTGGACGCTGGGGCAGGAACTGAAAGTGTAAAATTTCCTTCCGCATCCGTGCTTGTGCCGACGGTCGTGCCTTTTACGACAACCGCGGCCCCGATGATGGGGATGCCGTTGTCATCGACGACCTTGCCCGAAACGGTCACGGGGGTACTGTCTGCGGCTTTCGCTTTGGAAATGAATATGCTTCGCTGGTCGATCCGGTAATTGATTCCTCTATCTTTGAAGAGTAGCTTTAACGTCTGGTCGATACTCGCATTCGTAACGGTGATAGAGACTTTTTGTGTGATTAATACGTCTTTATTGACGAATAGATACGAAGTTTGTTTTTCGATTGCATTCATCGTTTGTTCGAGAGGCACTTGCTTCATATCGAGCGTAATACGTCCATTCTGCGCCGAAGCTGAAAGAACACTGCACGAACAGAAAAAAATGATGAATGAAAGTTTAAACAGTTCCAAGATTTTGGAAAACACTGTTTTTTCCATACATTTGTGAATTGAGGGTAATAGTTTACTGAGGTGAGCTTGGTGGCTATTTTCTCAGGCCCGTGAATGAGCAAGATTCACGGGCCATTTTCATAGCCGTTGGTAGGTTCAAATTAGGCTTTCTACATAGGCTGTCGTCGGTTATAGGTTAAACAATCAGAAATTATCGTATTACAATTTCGTTCGCATCCTCATCGTGGCTGTATGTGAAATCGGCGACCTGCTGCAGAACATGCAATGCGTAATCTATGCCGTCGGATATGCGGATTTTGCCGCTCTGCAAATCAATTTCCGGGAGCGTTTCGCGGTCAATGGTGATCTTAATGCTGTAAACTTTCTCGAAGCGTTGCATCAGTTCGTCGAAGGGCATTTTTTTGATATGGATGAGGCCCTCGGTCCAACATAATTCCCGTAAGTCCTGCGTCGTTGTTTTGCGAAGTTTCCCATTGACAATTTCCACTTTGTCGTAAGGCCGCATCGTCAGGACATCCGAGGGGTCGAGCCGGCTGCGAACCCGAACGCTGCCTTCGACCAGCGTTGTGCTGAAACGGGCGTTCTGCTCGTCGGAGAGGACATTGAACCGCGTTCCCAGCACCTCGATCTCCGAAGCGAAGGTTTCGACGACGAAAGGCCGCTGCGCGTTATGGCTGACATCGAACATCGCCTCGCCGGAGAGCTTTACACGGCGAACGCCCCTGCCGAATACCGGGGGATATTCCAGTGTGGTTCCAGCGTTGAGCTGTACCATCGTGCCATCCGGGAGTTTCATTGTCACGCGTTGGCCGGCCGGTGTCTCCAGCGTGATCGGATGATCGGCCATTTCTCGGTAAGCATGACGGTTGCTCAGATGCCAGACACCGAACAGTAGTGCCACCGAGGCGGCCGCAGCAGCGGTATAACGGCTCATGCGCCGCAGCGTCCACCAATGCATCTTTTTCCGGGGTAGCGCACTTGGGAATAAGCATTGATCGGTGACAGCACATAACAAACGGATACCGTTCAATTCGGCCATATGTTTCTTGGGATCGCTATCGAGCCACTCTTTAATTTCGTGCTGTTCTTCTTGGGTAACGGCTCCGTTCAAATAGCGATACAATAATTCATCATTCATTTTAGACAGATTTTTTACGGCTGGGATGTAATTTTCTTTCCCGTTCTATCTATATAACGATTCATCTATAAAATGGGAACAAAAGAGATGTTACGAAGTGAGCCTATAAAGATAAATAGATGTGCCACCGTGGAGTCGATCCCACAATAAGTAGGAACGCTATCAAATGATTATCATAAGGATCTAACTGCATGGCAAAAAATTCTCATTACGTAAAGAGCGTAACGTTCTTTGCGTAATGAGAAAAGAAAAAAACTTTGTCAGAAACTCCGAAAAGAGAAATCTACTATGATTTTATATAACCGTTTTTTTGTAAATCGGCCACGAAATGCTCTGGTGTATCGGTGGCAATCGCCACACCATGAACCTCATTATACCTGGTTGCAAAATTCATCATAAACTCCGCATCAGTGCAATCGAAGTCGAACAGGCTTCCTTCACGAAGCAGCCGAACGAACTCTTCAGGACTGGAGGCGGCTATGCGTCCGCCATCCAGTAACTCATAATTTCGTATCATCTCGCTAATTTTTTAGTGCGTATCTTAAAAAATATTTTTTCCTTATCATTCAAAAATGGCAAATTTTCCAAAGATGTCCTGCTGGGTATATTGCCCGCTTGTGCAAAGGTAATCAATCCATTCAAAAACCGGATCCACTTCTCCATCTTTGTGAAGTCGGTCGTGCCCGAGTGTTGCCGAAACTCAACCGTCCGATGGCGGGAGTAAGCCTCCAAGTTCAATTTATAGTACCGTTGATTATTGAATACCCGTTGAAGTTCGCTGATCGTCGAGGCCGACCTTATTTTAACCTCCGATATGGCATTCAGACTACGGCAATATTGATTGTCCCGACGTGATCCCGGCATGAAGGAGTCGATAACCGACTCAAGACGTTTGTAGGTTAAAGCCATGTTTTTCCATGTGTCCATATTGAAATTGGCTGCATCCATGTGCACATGAAACCCGCAGGAATCGTTAATTTTAACATCGCACAGGTCGAGAACCCAGCAAACCGTCTCAAGCTCCTTTAATCCGTCCTCTCCAATCAAGATCGGACTGACCAATTCAAATGTATTTTCACCTCTCAGACTCGCGTCAGAAACCAATTTCCAATGGTCTCGGGTGTCATGGTTGTAATTCTCAACAGCGACACGAATACCTGCATCCCGTAGTTCGCGGGCAAGTCTTTCTCGGGTGCAATTATAGGCTTCGATCTCCACGCCGAACTTATGGGTGAAGGTGTAATCCAGTTCTGGAATCAAAGATGCAGGATTCTGAGAATCGGTGAAGGTTCCGTTCTCAAGCATCTTTTTATAGACATTGTAAACAAAACCATAATTACCATTTGTCACAAGATCCGCAATTTGGCTGCGGGTTAAGCCCAGACGAAGTAATTTTTGAATTTTACTCGTTTTAGTAGTAGACTCCGATAAAATCCGTCTAACTTCCTCTTCCATAGTGTATTAGTCTTTTTATTATTGTATATCTAAGATAATACAATTATCTCAGACCGGCAAGTAATAATAGACTTATTATCAAGTGTTTAATACTTTTTTGGCGAGAAATCGAAGCCTTGTGCATGCCTCGAATTTGATAGCCTTCCCCTGCTGATTACAGAATATCGATGAATGTCAGGCCAAATACCGAAACGGTAAGCAATACCGGCAAATAATCGTGTAATGAGATTCGCAGACTGCTTAAGACGGATTGTATTTCACGCTTTACTTTGAGTTTATTGACACCGTATTTGGCCGCGATCTCTTCGTGAGAGAGGTTGCTGAAACGGCTGTCCATGAAAATTTTAGCCGCGAGTTTGGGCATCGTTTTCAGTCGTTGCCGCATGATTTCCCGAATCTCACTACTGAAAATCGGATTTTGATCGAATGCTTCGAGCGAAGCGATATCGTATTGCAGCAGACTGTAAGAGTTTTTTTGAATTTGCTGATGCACTCTGTTACGGATGGCCTTTTTGCGAAGGTAGTCCAGACAATTGTTCTTGATGATGGTATAGAAATAGGCTTCAATATTCGAATCGGATATCTCACTGCGCTTCTCCCATAACTTCGCAAAGCTGTCGTTCACCAAGTCTTTAGCATCGTTCGACTCATGTATGAACTGCAAGGCGTAGTTCTGATATTTTTTCTGATTCAGGGGAAAGGCGTTCTCAAACTCTTTGAGTGTGTCGAATATTGCATCTTTCATTGCCTATGTCATGTTATTACATACTTTGGCAGTCCGATGCACAACTGCGTTGTCGATCCCGCAGTTTTCATGTCGCCATGTAAGGGAAAAACCCTTCCACGGGGCGGCACGTTTGCGAACCGCCCGCCCCGCAGTAAGGGACAACGAACTTGAAACTTTTGGACCTCATAAAAACCTGCGCAGCGCACAGATTTTCGCCGTATCGCCCCGGCGTATGACCGAAGCTCTAAAGTGTGCAAGGGTAAGAACCGCCGTATGTTCTGTGCCCATGTCATACCGTGTCGGATTCATTGGACTCCAGACGTATGAAGTCCAGTCGTGCTAAAGCGTCGTACTCTTCCCGGATCCGTTTTTTCGCATCCGTGTTGAATCGGTCGAGCCGCGGCTGAAGCACCTTTATATCCTCGTCCGTGAAGCCGAAGCGACTGACAATCTCGGGAGTCAGGCAGAAAGGCTGGTTGTCGAGCAGGCATCGCTCGCAGTAGCCTTCCAGAAATTCATCGATGGCATTTTGCAACTCCACAAGGGTAAATTCATTGTTGTCCCAAATGCTGATCGAATCCGAATAACAGTCGGCAAACTCGGCATCTATTCTATCCAGATGGACTTTGAACGTAAGGGTGAAAGTATCCTCCGGATGCATCGTGTCGCGCTTTGCGAGGAATTCCTGCAACGAAAATATGTTCGCCTCCTCATTCTCGAGCCCATCTTCCTGCGCATAATTATCGAAGTCCCGATAGATGTAAAAATTCTTTTTCGGAAGTCCGTTCATTAGGGCATATACATAGTGTGCTTCGGAACAGGCCTTTGCCAGCATATCTTTTAGGATATCGCGGGTGATGTCGGTTGATTCGGACATAATACTGGGGTGTTTAAAGTGAAAGATGATGGATGAGGGGTATCGGATTTGAGAAGCACGTGTGCTGTCCTTGTGTATGCGTGAAAAACGGATGCGGTTCCGGTTACTTGATTGTGGGAGTACGTCCGGATAGACGCTTGGATTGAAACCGCATCCGCTAAGAGTTGTGCCGCCGTTTTTTTCAGACGTTGAACCGGACCGGGGTGCGAAAGTCTCTGCCGAACCGTAAGACCGTCCTGTTCGTCCGAGTTGCCGTAGGCTTGAACCGGACGAATAACGGCGGCATATATCGTTGTTGAGAAATCGAAAAAAGGGACGGCCGGGATTGTTCTCCTCACGCGGCGAATGCGTGAGTTACCAGATTTAAGGGCCAGAGCCGTCCCTGAATAAAAAACGGGCGCGGGGACACTGTGAAGAAATCGATAGTGACGCAAATTCACACAGATTCGTGTCGCCCGCACCCGGCCCGGATGCTGTTGCATCACGGGACGATTGAGGTGGTGAGCTTGGTGGAAATTATGAATAGAGGAAACCCCGGCAAACGACACGACAACGCCCGGCCCTGTGGGACGCCGGGACACAGAAATATTCTCATGTTTGCTGGTGCGTAACATATTGCCGGGGTTAGTTGTTGTTCAACATTCCCGGCCCCATCGAAAATGGGCGCAGGTGCAACCCCAACAATCGGCCTGCTACAGCCTTATCCGGTAGTTGTCCTTGCGCCCGATGCTCCTGTGTGAAGCTGCGGGCCGGGTGTTTGGGAAAACCTTTGCACCCGGCACGTGTCATAAAAAAGCACGGAGCGCAGGTACAGCCCCTTCTGACCGGCCTTCCGAGCCTTTGGTTGGTAACTGCCCTTACGCCCGTGCCAGCCGCCTACACCAAGGTGTAGGGGCAAAACACAGGTTTCAGACAATTTTATACCAACCCTAAACCCATTATATCTCTATAATGGTCGGAAGTTCGTCAGAAGGTATAAAGGTTGTCCTAACCTTTACAATATGTCAATCGGCGGTGCCGATTTCGGATAGTTCCTTAAAGTTTGCATGGTAGTTGCTTTTTCAGTTTGTCTTCGACGGCTGATGCCGCCCCTTTACAACAAACCCCTTTAAGGAAAACGTAAAGCAAATATACGAATATATATCGAACTTAACGCATAGAACCGTGTGTTTTTGGAAAAATCTTCCTAAATTTGTGGGTATGAAGACCTCTATCGACTTTCTGCCCAGCCGCAAGCAACGCGATTTGCGCTACTTGGTTGCACTCGCCCGCAAGGAAATTAAGGACGTAGCAATGATTATCCTTTTCGGCAGTTATGCCAAAAATACCTTTGTGGACTGCGACGTTACGCATGATTTCGGGATCACCGAATTCTACATTAGCGACTACGACTTATTAATTGTCACAAAACGAAGTTTGGGTGGGAAAGAATCGACCGTCATCTCCCGAATCCGAGATACGTTTATGCAGGATAAAAATGAGTTTTACACCCATCCTCAAATCTTCTGCGAAAGCATCAAAGATTTCAATAACGAACTTTCCGAAGGACACTTTTTCTACGTTGATATAGTGAACGAAGGCATATTGCTTTATGATACCGGTGAATTTACGTTGGCAACTCCACGCGAATTGAATTTTTGTGAAATTAAGGAAAAAGCACTTTCGTATTACGATAGAAATTACAACATAGCATCACAGTTTTTAGAGGGTGCAAAAATAATGAGTAGCAAAACGTGGTATTGCTTAGCAATTTTTTTATTACACCAAAGCACGGAATATTTCCTGAAAACCATACCTCTGGTTTATATTCTATATCGATATAAAGATCACGACCCAGACGAGCTAATTAAGAAAAATAAACTGCATACGAAAGAGGTTGTAACGGTGTTCCCCCGGAACACTCCGGAAGAAAAACGGTTGTTCAAACTCTTGCAAAGGGCCTATGTCGAGGCACGGTATAACGACGAGTTCGTGGTGACGAAAGAGGACATCGATGCGCTTGTCCCGAAAATCGAACTGCTGCGCGATATCGTTGAAAAGGTCTGCAAGGAGCGTTTCGACTACTACGACCAACAGATCAAAAAATAACCGGTCATAGGTACGACGGATGGTGACTCCGGCTCTGTCAAAAGATGTCCGGCGCCGTGGGCTTATATGTTTGGAATTTACATTTTTTTTATTATTTTTGTTCTCAATAAAGTTTGTTCTGTGAATTTGAATGCTGATATACTTACTAATATTTGCAATGTAATAAGTGCTGTATCTTCGCTTGTTGCAGCGATTGTTGCTGTGTATACCTGCTTGAAAATATATAAAAAAACAATCAAAAAAAATTGGTTTTTTGAATTTTATATATATAGAATAAAAAATTCCTTAACCGCTTGTTTATTACAAGCGGTTTTTTTATATTTATCTCTCAATTATCCCCCTAACACATCGATCTTGAAGTTCTCCTTGCCGAGAACATAGACTAAATCCCGACCCTTGGCCGTCAACTGACCGCCGAGGGTTATTTGTACATTCTGCTGTCCGCCGCCCGCCGGCAGCATTGCCTGCAACTTCGACAGCGGGGCGATTACCTCCGGATCCGTCCCGGCATTGGGGTTGTCGCCGACCATCGCATAGGTGGGACCATAGGCCAGTCCGCCTTTCGCCAGCTTCGGGACATTCTTCTTTGCGCTCTTGTTTATGAGCGCCGTCATGATGGCCGCCGCTGCGACCATCGCAGCGCCGACGGCAATCGCCGCCCACGGATTTGCCAGAACGGATTTCAGTGCTGCCTTGAAAGCGATGATCATAACGCCGAATTCGATAAGCTGCGATCCGAGCTGCTTCAGAAAGTTGGCAAATTGCTTGAGGATGGCCTTGAGCAGTCCGTCGAATCCCAAATCTCCGGCGATCATTTGTCCCAAAGCGTCGGCCGTTTCTGTGATTCCTTCTGCAAGGAATCGATTGACAGAATCTTCGAATCCTTCGATTACCTGTGCGATGGTCTCCGATACATAGGTCAGCGCATCGGAGAATTTCCAACCTTTCGCCGTAAGTGCTTCCGTATAGTTGGAGACAAGTTCATCGGTCTGCGCCAGATTCTGCGAGAGGAATGTACTTGCATCTTCCGCCCATCCGAATATGCCCTCCCGGACGGAGTTATTGATGGCTTTCATCTGCTGCTGCATCTGTGTAGCCACGGGGTTCAGGTCGGGAACCTCGATTTTCCACTTCGGCAATTCGATCTCCATGTCCGGAGCCTTGATTTTCTGCTCCGGCAGTTTGATCTCCGTATCTGTAGGAATGATAGGCGCAAGTGATTTACGGTTCAGTTGCTCCGGAGTGATGTCTTGGAGATGCTCCAGTTCCTTTTTGAGTTTAGCGATCTCTGCGTTTGCCGCCGCGATATCCTCTATGGTGGATTCGGGCAGAAGTTTCTTTTTTTCGAGAACATCGATCTGCGAGGTCAGTTTGCCGATAAGCCCGCTACTTTGCTCTTGCTGCGTAGTGGCTTTCGTGATGGACTTCATTAACTCTTCGGTCTGCTTCGCGGCCTGCTCTGCAATCTTATCTGCTTCGGCTTGCGCTTCGGCTGCCGCTTTCGTTGTCTCCTCCTTTTTCTGAATGGCCGCCGACAACAGATCGTACTCCTTGCGTAGGGGTTTGAGTTTTGACGGGTCCGGAAGTTTCTGAAAGGTTCCGCCGACAGCAATACCTCCGAAATTCGGGACAAAACGCCACTTGGTGGTTTTCTCCGAAATCTCTTTTTGCTTGGCAAGATTCTCATCCAACTTGCGTTGCAGTTCTTCGAGGGAGTCCGTCTCGGCCATCTCGTTGATCATCTTCTGTTTCTGGATCCGTGCGTAGGCGAACGCCGCGCCCAACGCGACGATGGCCGCCATAATAAGTCCTACCGGAGAGAGCAGGGCCGTGAATCCGGCCGCCAACATCGGGATTACTTTGATCACCGCCCCGATACCCAGCGACAGCGGCCCGACGGCGGCGGCCAGTCCTGCTACCACGACAATCACCTTTTTCATTTCCGGCGACATGGATTGGAGCATGGTTACAACGACCATAAGTCCCTTCGAGACTTTCGTGGCGAAGGGCATGATAGCCGCACCGATCTGCTCCAGAAAGTCGCCCCACGCATTTTTCAGTTGTTGGATGGGGCCGAGACCGACCTTTGCGGCGGCTTCGGCCTGACCGCCGAACTTCTTTTCCAGTTCGTCGAGGATCATTGATTGCGCTTTGGCGACTTGCCCGGTCTGGGCGAGTTTCTTGATCACCTCGGTTTGCTCCTTCGAGAAGGTGATGCCGGCGCGGGAGAGCGAGGAGAGTTTGGTTACGGGGTCGCTCAATGCTTTTCCCAATTGCAGCGATGCGGATCCCAAATCCATCTCCAGTGCCGTGGATAGGTCAAGGGCGAGTGCTTGTGTGCGTTTGAAATTTTCGCCCGTGATATTGGTGAAGGACAAGAGACGGGTCGTTGATTTGTTGAGGATGGTTTCGTCGCCGAAGATCGTTTTTCCCTGCAATTCTGATGCGTAGTCGGCCAGTTGCTTGAAATTGTACCCGACAGCCTGATTGGTTGTCTTGAGCGCCTGCTGCACCTTCGCCTCGGCTTTGGCCTGCACGTCGGCCAGATGTAGCGATACAGCACCCAGCGCCGCAAGGGGAGCCGTCACTTTTAGTGACAGTTCCTTACCGATGGACGTGAGTTTCTTGGAAAGAGTACCCAGTCCTTTCTCGACTTGTTGTGCTTTCTGTTGAAACTCATAGGAGTCGGCTCCGATTTTGATGAGCAGGTCTGCAATGCGGCGTGACATATTACCTGATTTGCGTTATGCTTTTTGCGTAGTGAATAGTCGCCAGCCTGCCTCGACATCTTGGGGTACAGCGGGTAGACCGTTCTCCACGCGGCTCATGGCTGCAATGACGGGAATCATCGTCGCGCGGTTATGTGTGTCGAGCGACTCGTCGGCGTCGATGCCCGACCACGCGGTGACCCAGCGGATATAATTTTCGGTGTAATTCTCCACGGGTGGAGCGTAGCGCGTGATCATCTGCCGGATTGTCCGGTAGCCTTTGCGGGAGTAGGAGTCCAACAGTACGAACATGGCCCGGTATCCCCACGCCATCGTCTGAAATTGTTTGAACGCCGGATCGCGGGAAGGCGTAACTTCACCCTGGTAGCGAACCTTCGATTTGCGGATATTGCCGGGATTGCAATTAGATAGTCCTCGTGACATGGAGTGCATTTTTAGGTTATTTGGGCTGTGTTTTCCGGCGGCGAGGGCGGATGGGAATGCCGTCCTGCGGATAGCTGCCGCCGGGCATACTGTTGGCAGCGGCTTTCGCCGCGCGTTCAGCTTGCTCTTCCTGCACATATTTCTGTTGGCGGATCAGCACAGGACATTTTTCAGGAGGCATGTCGCATTTGTACGCCTGCCGGATGATGCTCCGGCTTCGGTCAATCTCGACGTCCTTGTGTTCGATGATGATTTCGAGTTTGTCGACCTTCTCTTCGAGTTTCTCCACGCGACCATCCAGGCGAGTAATATGCTCGGACTGCATGGCCACGATCTTTTCTGTGTTGTCGATTTCGGCAGAATCCGCCTCGGCCTTTTCCTTCCGCTTCTTGCTCTTGAAGAAGATGAACGTACCGGCGAGGCCGCTCGCCAGCACGAAATTCAGAATGATGCTCAATGTTTCCATTTTTATGGGATGTATTTGTAGATGGTTTTATCGCGGACGATATGCAGTTCGCCATTGATGAAGAAGAGTCCCCGGATGGTTTGGCCGAGTCCGGCCTTGTCCAGCACACGATGTGTCGTGTTGTCGTGGAAATTCCTGACCGTGATTTCGTTGTCATAGCAATGTGCGAACTCGCTCATTGTATGATCGGCATAATCTGCGCATCGTCCGGCATGGAACAGCAATGTCCGCTCGGTGATCGAATCCCGGCGGTAGATGAGAAATTCGTCATTGAGATTGATCCCGAGGAAGTTGTCTGATACGCTGACGATCTCCGTACCGGCCTCTAAAATCTGCATGTAGCAAGGTTTCTGAAAGCGTTTGTCATGCAGACAGGCATATTGCGAGGTGTTGACGACAATCGTATTCGTCGTGCGCAGCATTCCTCGGATATCTCCCGACATTGTTGTTGCATTGATATTCGGCCCTCGCTGGTAGCTGCCATCATCCTCGAATATATATTCTGGACGATTGAGATAATGATAAAGCCGGTAATTCAGATCATTGCTGCGGATACTCCGGCCACCGTCATTCCCGCCTCGCGGTCTGATATATTGTCGGTACTCTTTCAGTATATAGAAATATCCGTCCAGATAGGTCGAGAGGTCGTTATATCCATTTTCGGGTGTGTAAAGTTGTCTAACTGTTCCTCGGTAATCGAGATAATAGATCGTTTTGCCATCGACTACAACAAATCCCTCGTCAGCCGGATGGATTCCGAAAGTACGCGTGTTCGTATATATTTCCCGTATCCGTCCGGTCGCTGCATCAAAAGCATAGACTTTCCGGCCAGAGCGGATCAGCAATAAATTCAGACATCGCACAATCGTCTCAACTGTTGCCGGCAGTTCCGCAGCGACCACACAATCGTCACCCTCCGGTGGGATATCCGTAGCGATTAGTTTTGGCATCTCCACCAATTCGCTGTTGTAGGTATCGGTCAGAGCATTCAGTTCGATGGAGTTGATATAGTAGCCTGCCTTGAGGTATTTGTCATCCCGCACTACTGTATTCATATCGAGATGTAGGCCCGTGAAGATTTCGCCTGTGATCCGGCGGCTCGGAAGCTGTTTATATCGCAGCGCACCCTGTACGATATGTCCGATTAACGTGTTGTAGTCACTCCGGCCCTTCGTGTGCCAAATGCGGGTCGGATTGCCGCTTTGATCGAGAAAATAGAGTGCATATAACAGATGGTCGTTCGGAATAGCAGGAATATCGCTGACGGGAAGCTGTACCGACATATCGACGTTGTTGGCTGGGTTGATGAGCGATTCGTATTGCAACCCTTTATCATAGTTTTCGTCCGCATCGATAGTGAGCGTCATCTTACGAAAAGCGGCGCTTTCGCGGTGTCCTTGAGTGCGGGAGCCACTACCAGGATCGATCACTTTGCCGATCATCGTCTGTCGGAAGAAAAACTGCCATTGTCCGTCGATGGGGATGCCCTGCATCTCTATCTTCACATTTTCTTCATTGCCCGTTTTGACTTCGCTTGTGATTTCATTGTTTCCCTGCACCCAGACACCCGTGGATGCAAGGCTCCATGTCGCTTTCTCGCCGACGATGCGAATGCCATAATGCACGGTAACATTAAAGGTGGCATCCGGATTTTGACTCCATCCGAATCCCCATTCGTTATGGTAGGTCTGAAGGCCGAACTCCAGTGTCAGCGGGTAATTGCATTGCTTTACGGGAACGCCTTGTGTCGTGATCTCCACCCCTTGATAGTCGTCATTGCCGCAGAAAGATAGGTCCGTTTCATTTTTCTTGCTGATAAAACTGCGCGGATCCGTCCAAGCTGTAAGGTTATAGAATCCCAAATGGTCTATCAGATTGTTCAACGCCTTATTCTTGACGCTGACTGCGACCGTGCGCAATGCAGGAACAATATCCAGCGTTGATTGTCCCATGACGTGCAGGTTGCCGTTCCACATTCCATCAATGCGCTCCCGCGAAGCCGAGGTTACGATTTGTGGTCCTGTATGAATAACCAGCCGAAGGCCGTCGCTCGTAACGATGTGGCCAATGGGATACTCCGTGCCTACCGAATAAAAACTCATCGGCCGCAAAGTCTGGTAAAGTGAAACTGCCCGACGGATATGCAGCGCACCGTTCGATTGAAAGATTTGCCCGGCGAAGGGACGTAGGCACAGTTCGAGAATATCCCGGTAGGTCGGCTCCTCATAGACATAGTAAAGCCTTTCGAGATCGATATAGGTTTGCCGAAGCGGGGATTGCTCTGTGTCCATGCCTTCACCATAGAGATCCATCCAATCCGCGGTGTCGACATCCAATTCCAACAAATCGATGCAGGCCGCAAGCAGTCGCCACAGCGAGCATTTCCCTGTAATCCCGATACCCAATAGATCGCGGAATGGGATGCTCGACAGCAGATTGAAGCCGTCGACAGCTTTGATACTTACTTGGTATGGCGGTGCGGTGAAGTTTTCGGAATAGAGATCGGCGGTAACGAAGCCCCGCCAATAGAGCTTTTTATTGCGCAGGATGGATACCCGGAATTGGCGTGGGTCGGAGGTAAAGAGCGAGAGGTAGTGGAAGTTCTCTTTGCAGAGGATATTGATCGTGGCCTCGGATGCCTTGACCGGAACATAGAACTCGTCGCCGCGCTTTTCCCACGTGATCTGAAGCGGCGTGCCGCCGTCGAAGGCCATCTCCTCCGAGGGACCGCCATAGCCGCGCTCGGCGATCTCCACACGCCACAGAATACCTTTGAACTTGCTTCGAAGTTCTGCATAATATTTCAGTCCGAATAACATAAAACCGCGTCCTCTTTGCCGTAAAGGTAGAGGGCGCGGTTATCGCCATTGAGATACTTTGTCTCAATAAAAAATAGTCCGGATTCGATTTTTCACTGCGAAACGTTCCGCAATTGCCAATAATTTGTACATTTGTAGAAAGAAAGCCCTGAATATGAATGAAGCTGGCTATATTTATATTTTAACCAATCCGAGTTTTAAAGATAATTGGGTAAAAATCGGAAAATGTTCACGATCTGTCGAGTTGCGCTTGAGAGAGTTGGACACTACGGCTGTTCCCTTGCCGTTCGAGATTTTTGCAACAATGAAAACCGTGAAGTTCCACGAAGCAGAAAAGCAGATTCATCGATTGATCGATGGTTTGACAAGTTTTCGGATAAGGCGAAACAGGGAATTTTTTAATATCAATACAAAAAGGGCCTTGGAGGTACTGGAAGCTGCTGCCTTAACAATCGACGATGCGGAAATTAAAGTATACAAAGGAACTGACGGTTCAGAGACTAAAGAGGTTCGACAGGTACGGCCTCGTTTCAGATTCAGCATGATCAATATTCCCATTGGTTCCAAACTTGTCTTTGTTCCAACGGGTGTTGAGGTGTTGGTCGCCGATGACGATAAAATTGAATATGAAGGTCGGCTCTATAAATTATCGGCCTTTGTTAAAACTTATATACCTAACGAAAAACGAAATCCGTCAGGGACTTATCAAGGATCTAAATATTTCTCCTATGAAGGCCGAATCCTTGATGATATACGCTTCGAACTCGAGAATCGGATATGACCGAAAATATCATCGGGTATGAATAAAAAATGGCAGCTAAAACTGCCATTTTTTTATGGGGTATCTCGTTACCTATACCTGCGCTACCTTTGCGAATCTACTGTTTTTATGCCGAATTCTTGAGTCTTGTTCCAATATCGGAGCAGAACCTCTATTGGGATTGGTTAATCGAATGACTTTCGGGTCGCTTTTCGGCGGCGGGGTAGGGAATGCACCATCGAGTTTTGCGGCTAATACCTCCATGTCGTTTGCGACTTTGTCGTGGGTGATTTTTGCGTAAATCTGCGTGGTGCGAATATTCCGGTGGCCTAACATTTTTGAGACGGTTTCAATAGAAACACCGTTTGAAAGCGTTACGGTCGTGGCGAACGTGTGCCGAGCGAGGTGGAATGTCAACTCCTTATCAACGCCGCTGATCGCCGCAATTTCCTTTAGGTAATCGTTACACTTCTGATTGCTCGGGACCGGTAGCAACTTTCCGTTGTTGAGTTGTCCCTCGTACTTTTTGAGAATCATCATCGGAATTTCCAATAGAGGAACGTCGACCGGCGTGTCGGTTTTCTGTCGCCGAGTCCGTAACCATACCTTTCCGTTGTCACCTTCGATGATGTTGTCGGAAGTAAGCCCTTGCACGTCACAGTAGGCAAGGCCGCAGAAACAGCAAAAAATGAATACGTCGCGCACTTGATCGAGCCGCTTTGAAACCATAGGTTTTTGCATAATTGCAGCCAATTCCTGTTTGGTCAGGAATCCGCGATCCACAACGTCGAAATGGATTTTAATCGATGCAAAAGGGTTTTTCTGTACCATGCCGTTATCAATGGCAGTCTGAAAAATTGTGCGGAACTTCTGCATCATTTTCATAGCATGGTTATTCGCCACGTTGAATGTCGAGCGTAAATAGGTGTCAAACCCATGAATGAATCTCGGGGAGATGTCGCTTAAGGGAATATCAGCGAGGTTATATGATTCTCTGATGTATTTCTCTAACCTATTCCTTACGGCTACATATTTATCGTAGGTACGCTTGCTGGTCGAATGACCAACGAGTCTGATATAGTCGACCAGAAAGGCATCGTATAATTTGAGTAAAGACATGCATTTTTCACCTTTGGACGATAATACCTGCTTGAGTTTATCGGCTGTAATAACCTCGCCGGAAAGGAGCAGTTCATTGTACTTCGAGTAGATCAATGCTTTGTAGCTGTCGAGAAAACGGTTAAGTTCTTTCTCTTCATTGGTCAGTCCGACGGTTCTGTCTCCTTTCATTACCCAACGATCTGGTAATATTGATTGCCGGGTTGACAGATGCACGACCTGTCCGTTGATGGTAATTCGCACCAGAATCGGTGCTTTCCCTTCTTGATTCGTCTTGCCCTTCTGAATTAGGTAGCGAATTGAAACTGTGTTTCTTTCCATAGTGTGAAAATTTAAGTTCTGCCCCTTGTTTTTACAGCAAATTTAAGCCTGCAGAATCACCCGGAAGAATAATCGGTGCGGTAAAGTGCGACACGGGGAACGACAAACTGCAACATGAATTTAATTTGCTTTGTATTAGTTCATTACGATGCAAACATAACCTTACTTTACGGCAAAGTCAAGTCTTTAGGGCAGAATCTGCGAGAAGGAGGGCAACTATTATCGAATAAGAGGCTGTTTACCGCGAAATGCGGAAAAAGTAACCAAATTTCGCGGTTTGTCGTGGGTAGGTTACGAATTGGTTACAAAGGTTTGCCGCAGTTTGCCGTATTAGGGGTAGGAGCGGATGCGACAAAGCACGACATTGGAAATCAGATCGTTGCGACAGGCGAGCGTGTAAGGGATTGGCAGATAATGAAAAAGCGGAAATCGTTAAATTTCCGCTTTTGTACCCCCTCAGGGGCTCGAACCCTGGACCCCAACATTAAGAGTGTCGTGCTCTACCAACTGAGCTAAAGAGGCATCAATCCTTTGGGATTGCGAGTGCAAAATTAGTGATATTTTTTATTATTGCAAAAAAATCCTGAAAAAAATCGGGATTTTTTTTGCAATAAAAGCTTTTCACGTTATCGCAGAGCCACTTTGGGTTTATTGCATGTCCAGTTTGTCGCTGTTCCATTCCCCCGCAGCATCGGGATAGATGAACGGCCGCGAGTCGCCGGACTTCTTCATGTCCAGGTAACTTTCGTAGAGGTTGATGCCGTTGGACGATTGCGTGGCCAGCGAAAAGGCGATTACCGACGGATGCCGTTTCGAGGCATGGTAGCTGTCCGCCGTACGTTCGACATATGCCCCCTGCCATTCCGGGGCGTTCGACGGATTGCCGCCGATCCGCCGCGATTCACCGCTGCTGCGGGTGTCGATCGGCGCCTGTACGATCACGTACATTCCCAGTGTGTCGCAGGTGCCATACAGCGTCGGGGACACCGGGCCCGGGAGGAGTTTAAGCGTGTTGTACCCTTGCCCGCGTAAAGCTGCGATTTCGTCTGCCGAGGCATGGGCGGGAACCTCGCGCGTGCGGAGCGTGACGGGTGTGCCGTTCACCGCCAGCTGTCCGTTTTGCACCTCTACGGTGCGGAACCCCAGCGGGACTTCGATATATTCCATGTAGCGGCCTTCGTGCTGGGTTTTGACCCGCAAGGTGAAGCGTGCGGTCTTTTCCGGGCTCCAGAGCAGGCTGTCCGGAATACGTGCCAGGAACCGCAGGGTGTCCTCGCCGCGCATGTTGAGTTTGATGTCCTTGTATCCTGTTGCCGAGGTTTTGCCGGCGGGGGACAGCAATTCGTAGTGGACGCGCGACGTGCGCGGGTTGAGGGCTTCGCTCTTGACGACCAGTCCGACTTCGGCCATGACGTTGTCCCCCTCTTCGGTGCTGCGCCATGTCTTGGTGAGTATGTCGCGTACGCGCAATGTGGGCTGGCTCATGACCCATGCCTCCCCGATGGCCGGTGCGGCATCGTTTTTCCAGCTTTCGAGCCTTGCGACCTTCGACGGTGAGCTGAGAATGACCTCCAGCGTGTTACGTCCCTCTTTGGCCTGGCGCGTGAGGTTGAATTCCCCCGGGGCATTGCAGTCGCTGTTGTAGGCTGCCGTTTCGCCGTTTATGCGGATCTCATAGTCGGCCGACGCCCACCCGATCCGGAGCAGCACCTGCCGGTTGGCCCAGGCGAACGGTACGGTGAAATCCGTCGTGAAGCTGTTGCCCTTTTGTGTCCATTCGGTCAGGCGCGTGAAATATTTGTTGTCGCTGCCGTCGGCCTCCGCAGCTTCCCGGGCGGTGGGATAGACGAGCAATTCGCCGCGCATCGGTTCGCGGCCGTAGGTCGGAATATACTCCTGTGCCGCCAGCGTGCAGCACGAAAAAAGTGCTATGATCGAAAGAATACTCCTCATAGGGTTGTTTTTTGTGAACATTCCCTTGCGCCCGGCCAAACGAGTTGCCCTTGCGGCCCGGCATATCGAAAATGTTCGTATATTTGTGCACGTAAAGATAGTAAATTTTCCGGAACTTAGATGCCTGCGCTTCCCAAACTCAATTTTCCTGCCATCCGGCTGCGTGCCCGCCGCCGCGAGGGACAGGTCGAGGTGTGGGATGACCTGCGGGGTATTTACCTCGTACTGACTCCCGAGGAGTGGGTGCGGCGCCACCTGATCGCTTACCTCGTTTCGCACTGCGGGGTGCTGCCCAAGCGCGTCGTACAGGAGTATGCCGTGCCGGTCAACGGGCAGCCGCAGCGGGCCGACGTCGTGGTGGTCGGCGACCGTGCCGAGCCGCTGGTGCTGGCCGAATGCAAGGCGCCGGAAATCCGGATCGACGAGCGTACCCTGGCGCAGGCCGTGCGCTACAATTCGGTGCTGGGGGCGCGGTTCGTGATCCTGACCAACGGCCTGCGGCACTACTGCTGCGAGTACCGCGACGGCAAGTACGTCCAGTTGTCGGGGTTCCCCGATTTCTCGGCCCTATAAATTCTTGAAATTCGAATCGATATAGTGCTGGAAACTCTCCTTGTAGTTTTCACCGATGGGGACGTATTCCGTATCGCTCAGGAACACGCGGCCGCGGACATAGCCTTTGATGCAACGCAGGTTGACGATGTAGGAACGGTGCACGCGCATGAACATATCCGACGGGAGTGCCGCCTCCATGTTCTTGAGCCGGAAAAGCGTGGTGATCGTCGTGCCGTCGGCAAGGTGCATCCGCACGTACTCCCCTTCGCTTTCCAGGTACACGATGTCACTGATCTTGACCAGCGAAACCTTGTAATCCGCTTTCACGGAGATGTATTCCTTGTCTTTGGGCAGGGCTTCGGGGGTAGCCTCGGGTACTCCCGCACGCTGGTTGTGGCGCAGTTCGTAGAGCGAATTGGCTTTCCCCGCCGAGCGGCTGAAGTCGGCAAAACTGAAGGGTTTGAGCAGGTAATCCACGGCGTCGAGCTTGAACCCTTCGACGGCATATTCCGAGTAGGCCGTCGTGAAAATCACCATCGGCCTGTCGACCAGCGAGCGGACGAATTCCACGCCGCTCAGGTCGGGCATGTTGATGTCGACGAATATCAGGTCTACATGCTGCGCGGCCAGAAACTGCTGGGCTTCGAGCGCGTTGTTGCACGTAGCGGCGAGTTCCAGGTACGGGATTTTCTCGATGTAGCCTTTCAGCTGGCGCAGGGCCAGCGGCTCATCGTCTATGGCGATACATTTAAGCATGGAGGGTAGGTATTACGAGTTTTACGGTATAGGTCTCATTGGTTTCCCCGATGTCGAGCGAATAGTTTTTCGGGCCGTAGATCAGCGAGAGGCGTTTTCGGACGTTCTCCAGCCCGATCCCGGCATTGTGCTTCTCCGCCTGCGGGGTGTGGAGGCTGTTGCTGATGGTGCTGACGACCTTGCCGTCGGCGTAGTCGATCCGCATGTGGATGAACGACGGTTTGCTGTAACTCACGCCGTGCTTGAAGGCGTTTTCCACGAATACGATCAGCAACAGCGGCGGGATGGAAACCTGGGGCGACAGGTCGTGCGGGTATTCCACGCGAATGTCCACGGCGTCGGTGTAGCGGATGCGCATCAGCCCGATGTAATTCTGTACGAACTGGATGTCCCTGTTCAGGGAGATGATCTCGCGCCCCGATTCATAGAGCACATAGCGCATCATCTTCGACAGCTCGATCACGGCATTTTTGGCATATTCGGTGTCGATGTCTATCAGGGCGTGGATGTTGTTGAGCGTGTTCATGAAGAAATGGGGATTTATCTGGTATTTCAGATAGTCCATTTCGGCTTCCAGGTTCTGGCGTTTGAGTTCTTCCATCTGCTGCTCGTCGCGCATCGACTGGTAAATGAGCTTGATACCCGTGTTGGCCCCCGTCATAAAGAATCCCAGCACGACGTTCCAATACATCTCCAGGTTCGAGAACGAGGCTTTCCGGTAGGCGTCGAACGCCTCGGGGTCGCCGTGGGGGAGGAAATGGTCGGTGAGGTGCTCTTCGTAAACGTCTACCAGCCAGAATACGGCTATGATGAGCGCCAGGTCGCAGAGCAGGTAGGTCTTGTACTTGCGGCGCAGCATGAGCCGCGGGGCGAGGACGGAGTTATGGATGATGAAGATGATGAAGTAGGGGGCTATCTGCCGCCATGCGATGAGCACGTTCTCGAAACTGATGTGCAGTTCCGACATCATCTGCGAATTGAGCACCGGCACCAGGATGATGGCTGCCCACACCATTACGTAGAGCAGGTTTTCTCCGACGGTTTGTTTGCGGGTCATTTTCATGCCGTAAAGATAATAAAAAAAAGTTACCCGGTGCTCCCGGGTAGCTTTCGTAAAAAAAGCAGGTAACCGAACTATTAGTGACGCCTCATTGTTGGAATGGATTCAGTGACTATGAAGAATTTGGGATAGAGAATCCAAGTGGTTACCTGCTGAGCCTTTATGTGTGTGTTTATTTGTTCAGTAGCGACGGACTGTATAAATAACGTTTGATACTCCGTTTTGGTGTCTTTTCGAACTCCGTCGGATAAATTATTATTTCCGACACCCGTTCGTATGCCGCCAGGAGCGAGTTCAGCTCCGTGAGGTTGTTCTGCATGATCTGCGGCAGGTCGTTCTTGTCCACGCCTTCCGCCTCGGCCTGTTCGTAGTCGGGGACGACCATCGCTTTGAGCTTGCCGTTGCCCGAGTCGAGTATCAGGGATTCGAGTACGAGGTACATGTTGTTGAGCTTGTCCTCGATCTCCTCGGGATAGATGTTTTGCCCGCTTCCGGAGAGGATCATCGTCTTCGAGCGTCCGCGGATGTAGAGCGTCCCGTCCGGATCCATCGTGCCCATGTCGCCCGTGTGGAGCCAGCCGTCGGGTTCGAGTACCTTCTCCGTATCTTTTTCGTTCTTGTAGTAGCCTTTCATCACATGCTCGCCGCGTACGACGATTTCGCCGGCCACGTGTTCCGGGTCGGGGGAGTCGATCCGGACGTCGAGCAGACCTTTCAGGTAGCGGCCGCAGGAGCCCGCCTTGAATTCGTTGTCGGGCGTGAAACTGATGAGCGGCGCGCATTCGGTCATGCCGTAACCGATGGTGATCGGGAACTTGATCTTCATCAGGAACGATTCGGTCTCCTGATTCATCGGGGCGCCGCCGACGATGAATATGTCGACGTTGCCGCCGAAGGCATCCAGCAGTTTTTTCCGGATCACCGAGTAGATGGCCGTGTTGAGCAGCGGAATCTTGACGGCGATCGACATGGGGCCTTTTTCGAGCATCGGCATCACCTGCTTGCGGTAGACCTTTTCGAGGATCATCGGTACGCAGCAGATGATCGTCGGCTTGACCACGGACATGGCTTCCAGCAGGATCTTGGGCGACGGGATTTTACCCAGCAGGGTGATGTGCCCGCCGACGGCCAGCGGCGAAAGGAAATCGAACGCGCAGCCGTAGGCGTGGGCCAGCGGCAGGAACGACAGCGTGCGTCCGCCCTTGCGGAAATAGTGGGTGCCGGTCTGCGTGTTGACCATGCCGCGGGCGAAACTTACGTTGCCCGTGAGGTTGTTCACCGTGAGCATCACTCCCTTCGAATAGCCCGTGGTGCCCGACGTGTAGTTGAGCAGGATGACCTCGTCGTTGGGGATCTCGGGGTACTTGATGTCGTTTACGCTGAACCCGCGCGGATATTTCGAACGGTAGTTTTTCAGGATATCGCGCTGGAACTTGGTGAGCGCCTTGCCGTTGCGTTCGTAGATGGCGTGGAAATCGGTGAGCGAAAACACGGCCTCGATCTGGCGTATCTGGTCTTCTTCGATGATGTCCCAGAAGTTGTCGCCCAGAAAGAGCAGCTTGCTTTCCGAGTGGTTGATGATGTGGATGATGTCGGCCGGGGCGAAATCCTGCAATATCGGGACGATTACGGCGCCGTAGGAGATCGTGGCGATGTAGGTGATGCACCACCGGGGATTGTTGCGCCCGATCAGCGCTATCTTGTCGCCCTTCTTTACGCCGGCCTTTTTGAACAGGAGGTGCAGCTTGGCGATCTCCTTGGCCATCTCGTAATACGAGAATGTTTCGCCCTTGAAATAGTCGGTCAGTGCCGGCATTTCACGGTTCTCGCGGAAACTCGTCTCGTATATTTTTATCAGGTTTTCCTCTAACATGATTGCGTCCTAATGTCCGGTGCAAAGATAGACAAAAAAACGATTTTCCAGCAGGGTGCCCGCATTTTTTATCCTATTGTGCTTACTTTTTGCTCCAAAAAGTCCTGTGGGGAAGCTTCCGGAGCCTTATTTGTTTGCTCCCTTGTCTTTGGCTTCTTCCGGGTCGACTTTTACATGCCGGGGTTTCCAGATGTATATCTTCGATTCGGTGCCGGCCTTCAGCCGCTCGATGTTCTTGCGGTGGGTGTAAATCAGCAGGATGGCGATGATGAACGAAAAAACCACGAACGGCACCAGGTGGTTGACCTTCGGCGATATGAGCGTAAAGATCGGGAAGGAACAGCCTGCGACCATCGAGGCCAGCGACACGTAGTGGGTGACCATCAGCACCAGGAACCATACGCCGAAGCAGAGCAGTACGAGCGGGGCGTTGACGCCCATGATGGCTCCGACGAGCGTCGCTACGCCCTTGCCGCCCCGGAAATTGGCGAAGATCGGGAAGATGTGTCCCACCACGGCGGCGAACACGGCTATGAAACGCAGGATGTAGAACCAGTTTTCATTGGCCCCGTCGGCGAATACGCTGTCGTATTTCATCAGGTCGATGATCGTCACCGCCACGAACCCCTTCAGGAAATCGAGCCCGAATACGGGCAGTGCGGCCCGCCTGCCCAGCACGCGCAGCATGTTGGTCGTACCGGCGTTCTTGCTGCCGTATTCGCGGATGTCGATGCCGTAATATTTCTTGCCGATCCACACGGCGCTCGGAATCGAGCCCAGCAGATAGGCGATGATAATCATGGTGGTAGCGGTGTAATATGTGAGGATCATAACGGTTTTCCAAGGGTTTGTATAATGCAAATATAATTAAAAAATCCGGAAACGGAAGCCCGGCGTGAAAAATCCGCGCCGTTCTGCTGGCGGATTCGGGGGAATATCGTATCTTTGCATACTTTAAATGTATAACAGGGTATGAATACGAAAGCATTACTGGAACCTATGGGCTCGTGGGCGTGGTGGCGCTCGTGGTTCCTGATCTTTTTCGGGTGTTCGGTCATGGGTGCCGGCTTCGTGCTGTTTGTGAACCCTTACAATTTCGTGCCGGGAGGCGTGTACGGTATGGGTATCGTGCTGCACAACATTTTTCCGTCGATCCAGGTGGGTACGTTCGGCTATATGTTCGACGTGCCGCTGATGCTCGTTGCGATGCTGGTTTTCGGCGGGCAGTTCGGAACGCGTACGGTGCTGGCTGCGCTTTATACGCCCGGCTTCATGAACGTGCTCACGCGGCTGGTCTATCCCGACGCCGCGGCGGTCGAGAGCCTCGATCCGTCGCTGCTGCTGAACGGGCGGCTCGACCTGTCGAACGACTTGCTGCTGACGTGCGTCATCGGCGCCGTCGTCATCGGCGTGGGGCAGGGCATCGTCGTGCGCCAGCAGGCGACCACGGGCGGCACCGACATCGTGGCGATGCTGTTGCAGAAATTCGCGGGCATCAAGTTCTCGTCGGGCATCTTCCTGGCCGACGGTTTCGTCGTGCTGTCCGGCCTGGCCGTCATCGGCTTCGGGCTGGGGACGGGCGAAGCCGCTTCGAACGGCTGGATGCTGACGCTCTATTCGCTCATCACGATTTATATCACCTCGCGTGTGATCGCCTACCTGCTCAACGGTGCGTCGTACGACAAGCTGCTCTTCATCATCAGCGACCACCATCAGGCGCTCAAACGCTTCATCATCGAAGACCTCGACCGCAGTGCGACCTACATCAAGTCGAAGGGGATGTATACGGACGCTTCGCGGGACATGATCTTCCTGGTCGTGAGCCGCAAGGAGGTGCACCTCGTGCAACATAAGATCAAAGAGATCGACCCGGCGGCGTTCGTAGTCGTGACCGATGCCTACGAGACGTTCGGCGAAGGGTTCAAACAGTTCCCCGACAAGAACGAGATACATGCGGAATAACGGAAATTTGGAACGTGGAATTTAAACTCAATACGAATACATTGCGCCCCCTGTCGGGCGCCGGACGCAAACTTTTCGTCGAAACCTACGGCTGCCAGATGAATGTCGGCGACACGGAAGTCGTGGTTGCCCTGATGCAGCGGGAGGGATACGTCTACACCGAGGATATCGGCCTGGCCGATGTCATCCTGATCAACACCTGCTCGATCCGCGACAATGCCGAGCAGCGTATCTGGGGGCGCCTGGCCGAGATGAAACGCTACCGCCGGGCCAAACCGGGGCTCGTCGTGGGCGTCATCGGCTGCATGGCCGAACGCCTCAAGGAGAAATTGGTCGAGGGCCCTTACGGCGTCGACGTCGTGGCCGGGCCGGATGCCTACCGCGACCTGCCGCGCCTGGTGCGCGAGGCCGAAGCGGGCGGCAAGGGCGTGAACGTCCTGCTCTCCACGGAGGAGACCTATGCCGAGATCGCCCCCGTGCGGCTCGACCGCAACGGCGTGAGCGCCTATGTGGCCATCATGCGCGGATGCAATAATTTCTGTTCCTACTGCGTGGTGCCCTATACCCGCGGCCGCGAACGGAGCCGCGACCCGCAAACGATCGTCGCGGAGGCCCGCTCGCTCTTCGAGAACGGATACCGCGAAGTGACGTTGCTGGGGCAGAACGTCAATTCGTACAAGGCCGGCGAGGTGGACTTCCCCGAACTGATGCGCCTCGTGGCGTCGGTTTCGCCGTCGCTGCGCGTGCGCTTCGCCACGTCGCACCCCAAGGACATGAGCGACCGCCTGCTGGAGGTCATGGCCTCGATGCCCAACATCTGCCGCTCGATCCACCTGCCCGCACAATCGGGCGCCTCGTCGATGCTCGGGCGTATGAACCGCAAGTACACCCGCGAATGGTATCTCGGCCGTATCGCCGCCATCCGCCGTTACCTGCCCGATTGCGCCATCACGACCGACCTGATCGCCGGCTTCTCGGGCGAGACCGAGCAGGAACACGAAGCGACGCTTTCGCTCATGCGCGAGGTGGGGTACGAGTTCGCCTACATGTTCAAATACTCGGAGCGTCCCGGGACTTTCGCGCACGAGCACCTGCCGGACGACGTGCCCGACGAGGTGAAGTCGCGGCGGCTTTCGGAGATCATCGCCCTGCAAAACGAACTGGGGCATGCGAGCAACCTGCGCGACGTGGGGCGCGAGTTCGAAGTGCTGGTCGAGGGGCGCTCGAAGCGCGACGAAAAGCAGCTTTCGGGCCGCACGTCGCAGAACAAGGTCGTGGTCTTCGACCGCGGCCGGCACGACGTCGGCGACTATGTGCGTGTGCGTATTACGGGGTGCACCCCGGCGACGCTGTTCGGAGAAGAAATCATTTAAGGATATAATAAACTGAAACGTAAGATGCGATTTGACGAACTTGACCTGGAGGATGAGATCCTCGACGGACTTGACGATATGAATTTTCAGGAGATGACTCCTGTCCAGGAACACACCATCCCGGTGATCCTGGAGGGCCGCGACATCATCGGTTGCGCCCAGACCGGAACTGGCAAGACGGCAGCCTATACGCTGCCGCTGCTCAACAGGCTGTTGATCGAAGGGAACGAAGACAATGTGATAAAATCGGTGATCATCGTGCCGACGCGCGAACTGGCGCAGCAGATCGACCAGCAGTTCCAGGGATTTTCGTACTACCTGCCCATGTCGACCACGGTCGTATACGGCGGTGGCGACGGCAAGGGCTGGGATGTGCAGAAGCGCGGTATGCTGATGGGTTCGGACGTGGTGATCGCCACCCCCGGGCGCATGATCTCGCACATCCAGAACAGCGGCATCGACCTTTCGCACGTCGAGTGCCTGATCCTCGACGAGGCCGACCGTATGCTCGACATGGGTTTCAGCGAGGACATCATGAAGATCGTCTCCTATATGCCCAAGGATCGGCAGACGATCATGTTCTCGGCGACGCTGCCCCCGAAGATACGCGAGATGGCCAGGACGATCCTGCGCAATCCCGCCGAGGTGAACATCGCCATTTCGAAACCCAACGAGGCGATCGACCAGTCGGCCTATGTCTGCTACGAGAACCAGAAGCTGGGTATCATCCGCGAGATGTTCGCCGAGCCGACCGATTCGAAGACGATCATCTTCTCGTCGTCGAAGCTCAAGGTCAAGGAGCTGGCGCACACGCTCAAGCGCATGAAACTCAATGTGGCCGCCATGCATTCCGACCTGGAACAGGCGCAGCGCGAGGAGGTGATGCTCGACTTCAAGAACAACAAGGTGTCGATCCTGGTGGCTACGGACATCGTGGCGCGCGGCATCGACATCGAGGATATCGGGCTGGTCATCAATTACGATGTGCCGCACGACCCCGAGGATTATATCCACCGTATCGGCCGTACGGCGCGCGCCGCGGCTACGGGCAGCGCCGTGACGTTCGTCAGCGAGGACGAGCAGGGCAAGTTCCATGCGATCGAGAAGTTCATCGAGAGGGATATCCGCAAGGCCGAATTGCCGGCCAGCGTGGGCGCGGGCCCCGTATACAATCCTGCCGTCAATAACGGCCGTGGGCGCGGTGGCCGTGGCGGAGGCCGTGGCCGCGGCGGTTCGAACGGCGGAAGCCGTGGGCGCGGACGTGCAGACAAGGGCGAACGCGCAGGGCGCGAACGCCGCAACGACCGGGAACGGGGTGCGGCGGCTGCCGAAAATCCCGGGATCGCAGTCCCTCAGGCGGCACCTGCCGATAACGACCACGCCTCCGGGCGCGGCGAAGGCAATCGTGGGACGCGTGACCGCAAACACCGCCATCGCGGGGGCAGGAACCGTCGCCGCGGCGATAAGCCTCAGGGCGGCGAAACCCCGCAGCCGGGCGGTAGCGTGCCCCGGGAGTAGTCCGTGCGGGATACACAGGGAGAGACGGCACGCTGGTTGCCGGGCTGAAGGTTTCCCTAACCGGCAGCAGCCGTAAATACCCCTGCATGGGTAAAATGCAAGGCCGGGCTTTCTGAAAGCCCGGCCTTGCCGTTATTGTCCGGCAGTTTTTCCGCCTGCCGTTTTCAGGCATCGGCCTGCCGTGGCCGGCGGTGGGGTGCGAACCGGTTTGCCGGAGCGGGCTGCGCGGATTGCCTGCGCGGAATCCCGCCGGTCATTTACGCGGATCCCACGAAGGATGCGCCGGGTCTTCGGCCCTGAGGGCCTCTTCGAGCGAGATGCCCAGCGCCTCGGCCACTCCCTTGCCGTATGCCGGGTCGGCATAGTAGCAGTGGCGCGTGTGGCGCTGCTTGATAAACAGCTCGGCATCACCCATGGCGCGCGCCGTATTCTCGCAGGTGGCTTTCTGGTCTTCTGCCGACATCACGCGCCACAGCAGGCCGGGCTGCGTGAAATAGTCGCTGTCCAGTTCGCGCTCGTCGTAGTTGTAAACGTCGCCGTTCACGGCCAGGGGCGGCTCTTTGAGGGCGGGGGTGTCCTGCCATTCGCCGTAGCTGTTGGGTTCGTAACCCTTTGCCGATCCGTAGTTGCCGTCGGTGCGCATCTGCCCGTCGCGGTGGAAGGCGTGGATCGGGCAGCGGGGCCTGTTCACGGGGATTTCCGTGTGGTTCACGCCCAGGCGGTAGCGCTGTGCGTCGCCGTAGGAGAACAGGCGCCCCTGCAACATCTTGTCGGGTGAGAAGCCGATGCCTTCGACGATGTTCATCGGGTTGAACGCCGCTTGCTCGACATCGGCATAGTAATTCTCGGGGTTGCGGTTCAATTCCAGCACGCCCACCTCGTGCAGCGGGAAATCCTTGTGGTACCACACCTTCGTCAGGTCGAACGGGTTGAGCTTGTAGTTGCGCGCCTCTTCCTCGGTCATCAGCTGCACGTACATCGTCCAGCGCGGGAAATCGCCGCGTTCGATGGACTCGTAGAGATCCCTCTGGTGCGACTCGCGGTCTTTGCCCACAAGGGCTTCGGCCTCGGCGTCCGTCAGGTTCCTGATTCCCTGCTGGGTCGTGAGGTGGAACTTCACCCACGTGCGCTTGTTGTCCTTGTCATAGAAACTGTATGTGTGGCTGCCGAATCCGTGCATGTGGCGGTACGATGCCGGAATGCCCCGCGGTGACATGGTGATCGTCACCTGGTGCAGCGCTTCGGGCAGCAGCGTCCAGAAATCCCAGTTGTTGTTGGCCGAACGCAGGTTGGTGCGCGGGTCGCGCTTCACGGCATGGTTCAGGTCGGGGAATTTCAGCGGGTCGCGCAGGAAGAATACGGGGGTGTTGTTGCCCACGAGATCCCAGTTGCCCGCGTCGGTGTAGAACTTCATGGCGAAACCGCGGATGTCGCGCTCGGCATCGGCTGCGCCGCGCTCGCCGGCGACGGTCGAGAAACGCACGAAGCATTCGGTCTTCTTGCCGACCCGGGCGAAGATCGACGCACGCGTGTATTCGGTGATGTCCTGCGTCACCGTAAAGGTGCCGAATGCGCCCGAGCCTTTGGCATGCATACGCCGTTCGGGGATTACTTCGCGGTCGAAATGCGCGAGTTTCTCGAGGAACCACGGGTCTTGCAGCGTCACGGGGCCGCGGACGCCTGCGGTCTGGATGTTCTGGTTGTCGGCGATCGGCCGGCCGTTCTCAGCGGTAAGCTGTTTCTTTTTGTCCATGGGGTTTTCTTATTATGCGGGTTAGAATTTTTTATAAATGTAAGTTATGTTTGACGGATTTGCAAATCGGTAATTCTGATGATGGTATAACCTGAAGTTATACGGGCCGAAAACCGTACCTTGACTGCCTCCGAAGGCGGATGCGATTTTTCGGCCCGAAATGCGGGTGTTTTTATTTTTGTGCATTATCTTTGAGATACCGCTTGCGATTGTTTCCCCGAACCTAAATCTCCGAACCATGGATCTGACATTCAGCACGCCCCTGAAAGGCAACCTCGTCCTGTGCAGCGACTACCGCGCTGCCGCGCTGCATCGCAGCCCCGGGCTCTATAAATTCGTCTGGGTAAGGCGTGGATGCCTTCGGCTCGAAGTCGACCATATTCCCATGGAGCTCCGGGCTGGGATGCTGCTGCCCCTGACGCCGCTCCATACCCTCGACGTGACGCGCGCCGAGGGCGAATACCTGATCCTTGCTTTCGACAGCAATTTCTACTGCATTTTCGGTCATGACGGCGAGGTGTCGTGCAGCGGACTGCTTTTCAACGGCAGTTCCGAAGTGCTGCGGCTCGAACTCTCCGAAATGCGCACGGCCGCCCTGCAACGGGTGGTCGACGACCTGCGGGCCGAATACGGGGTGGTCGACGGTCTGCGCGAAGAGATGCTCCGCATGCAGCTCAAACGGTTTATTATCATATGTACGCGCATCGCGCGCGAGCATTTCTCCGTCGGTGCCGACCGTGAAAAACTCTTCGACACGGTGCGCCGCTACTATGTGCTGGTCGACGAGCATTTCCGGACGAAGAAACGGGTGCAGGACTATGCCGGGCTGCTCCACCGGTCGCCCAAGACGCTCGCCAACCTCTTCGCCTCGTGCGGGCAGCCCTCGCCGCTGAACATCATCCACGACCGGGTCAATGCCGAGGCGCGCCGCCTGCTGCTCTATACCCCGAAAAGCGCCAAGGAGATCGCTTACCTGCTGGGCTATGAGGATACCGCGGCTTTCAGCCGTTTCTTCGCCAAAATGAACGGCGAGAGCATCACCGGGTTCCGGCAGCGCGAAAAAAGGGAATAATTCCCAACATTTCCGGCATTCCTGCCATCGCGTGTGCGATCCTGAATACAGACCTTTGCATCATCGGACAATTAACGAAAAACGAATATGATGCAAAGACTTTCCTGCCTGTTTTACGGCTTTCTGAAAATTGCGGCCAACGCGCAACGGCTCGGCTTGGGGATGATCCGGGTGGCTATCCTTATCATTTTTGTCTGGATCGGCGGACTTAAATTCCGGAATTACGAAGCCGAAGGCATCGTGCCCTTCGTGGCGAACAGTCCCTTCATGAGTTTCCTCTACAACGAAAAAGCACCCGAGTACAGGGATTATAAACTCAAGGAGGGCGAATACGACGCTGCAAAGCATGCGTGGCATGAAAAGAACAACACCTATGGCTTTTCCCACGGGCTGGGGTTGCTGATCACGGGAATCGGCATCCTGACCTTCCTCGGGTTCTTCTCGGCCCGCATCGGCCTGGCCGGGGAGCTGCTGGCCGTGATTATGACGCTCGGCACGCTGTCGTTCCTGGTGACTACGCCCGAAGTCTGGGTGCCGGATCTGGGCAGCGGGGAATACGGGTTCCCGTTGCTCTCGGGCGCCGGGCGGCTGGTGATAAAGGATATTGCGATCCTTGCCGGTGCCGTGGTGCTGCTCTCCGATACGGCGCGTAAGCTATTGGTGCGGCAGCGGGAGGCGTGACGGGGGCAAAAAGGGACGACATATGCAGTGTCGCCCCTTTTTTGTTTTGTGCGAATGGCAGGGCAGGTATTCTCCTCCTTATTTCTGCCGGACGCAAATCTGCATCGGTACCCCGGTTTGTAAAAGTCCCCCTTTGTCAAAGGGGGATTTAGGAGGGGGGGTATTAGAGCGGGATTTCTCCGGCGACAAGACCTGACGATGCCGCAGCCGTCCTTATTTCTGCCGGACGCAAATCTGCATCGGTACCCCGGTTTGTAAAAGTCCCCCTTTGTCAAAGGGGGATTTAGGAGGGGGGG
>ERZ1027005.94-NODE-94-length-54352-cov-7.938542_pt1 | contig 54352 bp, 40 predicted proteins | sample MGYA00519450_ERZ1027005 | MGnify/ENA primary metagenome ERZ1027005 (study PRJEB26926, sample SAMN06164870) | human gut metagenome | biome: ENVO:00009003; feature: ENVO:2100002; material: ENVO:00002003 | host: Homo sapiens | place: USA | collected 2012 ...
GGAAGGCATGGTATTGCTGAAGAACGATAACGGTGCTCTGCCGCTGGCTGCCGACGTGAAGAACGTGGCACTCTTCGGTTGCACTTCCTACGATTTCATTGCAGGCGGTACAGGTTCGGGCAACGTGAACCGCGCTTATACCGTTTCGCTATTGGACGGCTTGAAGAATGCCGGCTATGTGGTGGATGAAGCGCTGAAGAATAGCTATGAAGCTTACCTGAAAGCCGAGAAAGAACGTCTGTCCAAAGATAAGAAAGAGTGGTTCATGCCCGATACCCGTCCGGCTGAGATGGCTGTTTCCGCACAAGTCATCCGCGAGCAGGCTGCCAAGGCCGATGTGGCACTGGTGACGCTGGGACGTACCTCCGGTGAGTTCCTTGACCGTATGGTAGCCGACTTCAACCTCACCAAAGAGGAACAGAACATGTTGAAAGCTGTGTCCGATGTTTTCCACGCTGCCGGAAAGAAGGTAGTGGTGGTGCTCAATATCGGTGGTGTGATTGAAACTGCTTCTTGGAAATCTGCTCCCGATGCCATTCTTTGTGCATGGCAGGCAGGCCAGGAGGGAGGAAACAGTGTGGCTGACGTACTGAGTGGCAAGGCTTCTCCTTCGGGCAAGCTGACAATGACTTTCCCGGTGAAGTTTGAAGATGCTGCTTCTTCCGACAACTTCCCGATAGACATGCGTGTAAGCACCGACCTTATGAACAAAGGCGGGAAGAAGAACGACGTGAAGAACGTGGACTATACCAATTACGAAGAGGACATCTACGTGGGTTACCGTTACTTCGACACCTTCGGCAAGCAGGTTTCCTATCCTTTCGGTTACGGTCTTTCCTATACCACTTTTGCTTACGACAAGGCTGCTGTCAAGGCAGACAACGGTGTCTATACCGTGTCTGTAGAAGTGAAGAACACCGGTAAGGTAGCAGGCAAGGAAGTGGTTCAGCTTTATGTATCCGCTCCCGATGCTGCAGACGCCAACAAACCCGAAAAGGAACTGAAAGCTTTCGCCAAGACCAAGGAACTGAAACCGGGCGAAACTACTGTGGTGACGCTGAAAGTGAATGCTGCCGACCTGGCTTCCTACGATGAGGCTGCATCGGCATGGGTGGTAACTCCCGGAAACTACAAGTTCCTCGTCGGGGCTTCCTCACGCGACATCAAGGCTACGCTGGAGGCTGAAGTAGCTGCCGCAACGCAGAAGACGAACAACATCTTGAAACTTCAGGAACCGATGAGCCTCTTGAAGAGATGAGAGTAGGATTGTCTGAAAAGATAACAAATCATACCCTAAAAAACATCCTGTTGTACCCTTTGGTATGGCAGGATGTTCTTATCTTTGTACCTCGTATAAACAGATAGTGCAACTATTATAAACCAATATCACAACCATGAGTAAAAAGTTAATCTTATCTTTAGCCCTATCAGGGTTAGTACTTACTTCTACGGCGCAGACCACTGTTGCGTCTGCCATTCCAAGAGACGAGAAAATAGAACAGCAGATTGAGACTTTGCTGAAGAAGATGACGCTTGACGAGAAAGTCGGTCAGATGTGCGAACTCACTATCGACCTCCTGCAGAAACGCGCCAATCCCTTTGCCGGCCTCGACCCGAAGAACATCACGGTGAAGGACCTGCAAAAAATCATCAAGAGATACAAGCTTGAAAAGGAATTCAAGCTGGGCAAGGAGATGCCTTCGCAGGATGTGATGATGAAGCTCTATATGCGTATCCAAGGCATTGAGAATGCCAAGGGCTTCCAGTTGGACGAGGCGATGCTCGACTCTGTCATCGGAAAATACAAAGTAGGCTCCATCTTGAACGTGCCCAACGGTGTGGCACAAAGCGTGGAGAAGTGGCAGGAAATCATCAAACGCATTCAGGAGAAATCCATGGAGGTGATGGGTATTCCTTGTGTGTACGGTGTAGACCAGATACACGGAACTACCTATACGCTGGGTGGTACTTTCTTCCCGCAAGGCGTCAATATGGGAGCTACCTTCAACCGTGAACTGACACGTGAAGGTGCACGCATCTCCGCTTATGAAACAAAGGCGGGAAGCATTCCCTGGACGTATGCCCCGGTGACCGACCTCGGACGTGACCCGCGCTGGCCTCGTATGTGGGAAAACTATGGTGAAGACGCCTACGTCAATGCCGAAATGGGACGTGAAGCAGTTATCGGTTTCCAGGGCGAGAACCCCAACCTGATTGGCGGGAACAACGTTGCCGCTTGTATGAAGCACTATATGGGTTATGGTGTTCCCGTTTCCGGTAAGGACCGTACGCCGTCTTCCATCACCGAGCAGGATATGCGTGAGAAGCATTTCGCTCCTTATCTGGAAATGGTGAAAGCAGGTGCCCTCTCCGTGATGGTGAACTCCGCCATGAACAACGGTCTGCCTTTCCATGCCAACTATGAGCTGCTGACCAAGTGGCTGAAAGAAGACCTCAACTGGGACGGTATGATTGTGACTGACTGGGCGGACATCAACAACCTTTATAGCCGCGACCACATAGCCAAGGATAAGAAGGAAGCCATCAAGCTTGCCATCAATGCCGGTATCGACATGTCTATGGACCCGTACGACTGGAAGTTCTGTACACTCTTGAAGGAGCTGGTGGAAGAAGGAGAAGTCCCCATGAGCCGCATTGACGATGCTGTTCGCCGTGTACTGCGCCTGAAGTACCGTCTCAATCTGTTTGAAAAGCCCTATTATGATTTGAAAGACTTCCCCTTGTTCGGTGGTGCAGAACATGCCGCCGCCGCCCTCCAGGCTGCCGAGGAATCTTTGGTACTCCTGAAGAATACAGACGGTATATTGCCGCTGGCAAAAGGCAAGAAGTTGCTGGTTACCGGTCCGAATGCCAACTCCATGCGTTGCCTCAACGGCGGCTGGTCCTACTCTTGGCAGGGTGACAAGGCCGATGAGCATGCAGGCCAATATAATACCATCCTCGAGGCCTTCACCAATAAATTCGGTGCGGAGAATATTATCTACGAAGCTGGCGTCACTTATAAGCAAGGTGGCAACTGGTGGGAAGAAAACACTCCGGAGATAGAGAAAGCTGTAGCTGCCGCTGCGGCTGCCGACTACATCGTGGCTTGCATCGGTGAGAACTCTTACTGCGAGACTCCGGGTAATTTGACAAACCTTACCCTCTCCCAGAATCAGCTTGACTTGGTGAAAGCTCTTGCCAAGACCGGCAAACCCATCGTCCTGATACTGAACGAAGGCCGTCCCCGTCTGATTGCCGACATCGAGCCACTGGCTAAAGCGGTTGTCAATACTATGCTTCCGGGTAACTACGGCGGCGATGCGTTGGCAAACCTCATTGCCGGCGACGCCAACTTCAGCGGAAAGATGCCTTTCACTTATCCGAAGGAAATCAACTCGCTGATTACGTACGACTACAAACCGTGCGAACACATCGGCAAGCAGATGGAAGGTGCTTATAACTACGATGCGCAAGTGTCCGTACAGTGGGCGTTCGGTTATGGATTGAGCTATACCACTTTTGCATACAGCAACCTCAAGGTGGATAAGTCGGACTTTACCGCTGATGATGTGCTTACTTTCACCGTTGATGTGAAGAATACCGGCAACCGCATTGGTAAGGAAAGCGTGCTGCTCTTCAGCAGCGACCTCGTTGCCTCCCTTACTCCCGATACCCGCCGTCTTCGCGCTTTCGAAAAGGTGGAACTGAAACCGGGCGAGACAAAGACCGTGACTCTGAAACTGAAAGGCTCCGACCTTGCTTTTGTAGGCTATGACGGCAAGTGGATTTTGGAGAAAGGTGACTTCCGCATCCAGACGGGTGACCAAACGGTGAACGTGGTTTGTACGGATACCAAGAAGTGGGAGACTCCGAATAAGTGATACGACAAGGTCTTTTAGACCTTTAGAACCATAGTAAAAGGGCCGATAGCATGAAACAAGCTATCGGCCTTTTATTTTTCCGCGTTGTCTTTCAACAGTATCTTCTTTCCGCTTGTACCTCCTTACTTCTTTTCCTGAAACAATAGAGATTGTATGCTTGAGATGTACATCTCATGTTGTTCGAGATGCATATCTCGTTGTGCTTGACATGTGCATCTCATGTAGTATGGAACGTGATAATTCATTTCATAAAGTATAAGCTTCTGTCTCATAAGATTATATGTTTTACCCCTTATCTTGAAGTGTTGAAAGGGCGTGTCTGTAATATAATTCCCGTTTGAACCGTTAAATCAATCTTTTTTTCTCTAATATTTTGTAGTCGAACAGATTATTTATATCTTTGCAACCGAAAACGGATGAAAGGTGGAGGGGCGATTAAGCTCCTCTTTTTTGTTCCTAATGGTTAATCTATGATAGAAAAGAAAACTGTTTGTCAGATTGTTGACGAGTGGCTGGCAGGAAAGGACTACTTCCTCGTGGAGGTGACAATCAGCCCGGATGACAAGATTTTGGTGGAAATAGACCACAAAGAAGGTGTTTGGATTGAGGACTGCGTAGAGCTGAGCCGCTACATCGAGTCCAAGTTGAACCGTGAGGATGAGGATTATGAGTTGGAAGTCGGTTCGGCCGGCATCGGACAGCCCTTCAAGGTACTGCAGCAGTACATTAACCACATCGGCAAGGAAGTGGAAGTGCTGGCAAAGGACGGCCGCAAGCTCAGCGGCGTGTTGAAGGAAGCCGATGAACAGCATTTCGTCGTGACCATTCAGAAGAAAGTGAAAGAGGAAGGTGCCAAGCGTCCCAAGCTGGTGGACGAGGACTTGACCTTTACGTATGAAGAGATAAAATACACTAAATACTTAATCAGTTTTAAATAAGACTATGGCCAAAAAAGTAGAAACTGTCAGCTTGATAGATACATTTTCGGAATTTAAGGAACTGAAGAATATCGACAGAACCACGATGGTAAGCGTACTCGAGGAGTCGTTCCGTAGTGTGATTGCGAAAATGTTCGGTACCGATGAGAATTACGACGTAATTGTAAACCCGGACAAGGGTGACTTCGAAATATGGCGTAACCGTGAGGTAGTGGCAGACGAGGATTTGGAAAACCCGAACCTGCAGATCGCATTGTCCGAAGCACAAAAGATTGATGCTTCTTATGAAGTGGGCGAAGAAGTGACGGATGAAGTTATCTTCGCGAACTTCGGTCGCCGTGCCATCTTGAACTTGCGCCAGACACTGGCCTCCAAGATATTGGAACTGGAGAAAGATAGTATTTACAACAAATACATTGATAAAGTGGGTACCATCATCAATGCGGAAGTCTACCAGATTTGGAAGAAAGAGATGCTGCTGCTCGATGATGAAGGCAACGAACTGTTGCTGCCCAAGACCGAACAGATACCGAGTGACTTCTACCGCAAGGGCGAGACTGCCCGCGCCGTAGTGGCACGTGTGGACAACAAGAATAATAATCCGAAGATTATCCTGAGCCGTACGTCGCCCGTCTTCCTGCAACGTCTGTTCGAAATGGAAGTACCCGAAATCAATGACGGACTGATTACCATCAAGAAGATTGCCCGCATCCCCGGCGAGCGTGCCAAGATTGCCGTTGAGAGCTACGATGACCGTATCGACCCGGTAGGTGCCTGCGTGGGCGTGAAGGGTAGCCGTATCCATGGTATTGTCCGCGAGCTTCGCAACGAGAATATCGACGTTATCAACTATACGTCCAATATCCAGTTGTTTATACAGCGTGCCTTGAGCCCTGCCAAGATTTCTTCCATCCGCTTGAACGAGGAAGAACGCAAGGCTGAAGTGTTCTTGAAACCCGAAGAGGTGTCGCTGGCTATCGGTAAAGGCGGTTTGAATATCAAGCTTGCCAGTATGTTGACTGAGTACACCATCGACGTGTTCCGTGAGTTGGATGAGGCCATAGAGGATGAAGACATCTACTTGGACGAATTCCGTGATGAAATAGACGGTTGGGTTATCGATGCCATCAAGGCTATCGGTATCGATACGGCTAAGGCTGTGTTGAACGCTCCCCGTGAGATGTTGATTGAGAAGACGGACCTCGAAGAAGAGACGGTGGACGAGGTATTGCGCATTTTGAAACAGGAGTTTGAAGAGGAGAATGAATGATTTACGATTTTACGATTTACGATTTACGATTAGAGTTTGATTGTAAATGTAAGTCGTTCCGCTCCGAGTATTATCAATCGTAAATCGTAAATGGTTAAATCGTAAATAGAAAAAATTGATGACGATAAGGTTAAACAAAGTAACAAGAGATTTAAATGTAGGGATTACGACGGCTGTCGAGTTCCTGCAAAAGAAGGGATTTACCGTTGAGGCAAATCCGAACACAAAAATTACGGATGAACAGTTCGAACTGCTCAAAAAGGAGTTTAGTACAGATAAGGACCTTAAGATAAAGTCGGAGCGTTTCAGCCAGGAACGTCAGAGCAAGGACCGCAACAAGGCGTCCGTGTCTATTGACGGCTATAGGGAAACGCAGGAGAAAGCGAAGCCCGAAGAGATTAAGACGGTTGTTCCGGAAGACGCACGTCCGAAGTTCAAGCCGGTAGGCAAGATTGATTTGGACAAACTGAACCGTAGACCTGCTCCTGCTCAGGAAAAAGAGAAAGAAGCGGAAAAAGCGGTAGAGGAGAAGAAGGTGGAAGAACCGGCAGTTGTAGAAACGCCGAAACCGGAACCTGCTCCTGCTCCCCAACCGGAACCACAGCCGCAACCGGAGGTACAGCCGGCATCTGAGTCCGAGCCGCAGCCCGTTTCGGAACCGCAGCCACAACCCGTTGTCAAGGAAGAGCCTGCTCCGGTTGTAGAGGCTCAACAAGAATCTAAAAAGGAAGAAATGATAGAAGCGCCTGCTCCCGTACCGGTGGCTGAAGAAGCACCGGTTGAAAAAGAGGGGAAAGAAGAAGGAGAAGAAATCTTCAAGATACATCAGCCTGAGTTTGTTTCGAAGATTAATGTCATCGGACAGATAGACTTGGCGGCTCTGAACCAATCCACACGCCCGAAGAAGAAATCGAAAGAGGAGAAACGCAAGGAGCGTGAAGAGAAGGAAAAGATTCGCCAGGATCAGAAGAAGCAGATGAAGGAAGCTATCATCAAGGAAATCCGCCGTGATGACAGCAAGTTGAAGGATACCGCTGCCGGCGATGCCAACGGCAAGAAGAAACGTGTCCGTATCAATAAGGAGAAAGTGGACATCAACAATGCTTCCAACTTCCAGCGTGGTGGCAACGACCGTGGACACGCAGGTGCCCAGCAAGGTCAGGGGGCCCGCCCGCAAGGTGGAAACCAGCCTGGTGGAAACAATGCCAATAATAACCGCAACCGCAATAAGGACCGCTTCAAGAAGCCGGTCATCAAGCAGGAGGTTAGCGAGGAAGATGTAGCAAAGCAGGTAAAGGAAACTTTGGCACGCCTCACTTCCAAAGGAAAGAACAAAGGTGCCAAGTATCGTAAGGAAAAACGTGACATGGCTTCCAGCCGTATGCAGGAATTGGAAGACATGGAAATGGCAGAAAGCAAGGTACTGAAGATTACGGAATTCGTGACGGCCAACGAGTTGGCAAGCATGATGGATGTTTCTGTTACTCAGGTCATCGCCACTTGTATGAGCATTGGCATGATGGTATCCATCAACCAGCGTCTGGATGCCGAGACCATCAACCTGGTGGCTGAGGAATTCGGCTTCAAGACAGAATATGTAAGTGCAGAAGTGGCGCAGGCCATCGTAGAGGAAGAGGATGATGAGGAAGATTTGGAACCTCGCGCTCCGATTGTAACGGTGATGGGTCACGTAGACCACGGTAAGACTTCATTGCTCGACTATATCCGTAAGGCGAATGTGATTGCCGGTGAAGCGGGTGGTATCACACAGCACATCGGTGCCTACCACGTGTCGCTGGACGACGGACGTAAGATTACATTCCTCGATACTCCGGGCCACGAGGCGTTTACCGCCATGCGTGCCCGTGGTGCCAAAGCTACGGATATTGCCATCATCATTGTGGCTGCTGACGACAACGTGATGCCGCAGACAAAGGAAGCCATCAACCATGCCATGGCTGCGGGTGTTCCTATTGTATTTGCAATCAATAAGATTGATAAACCGACTGCCAATCCCGACAAGATTAAGGAAGAGCTGGCTGCCATGAACTTCTTGGTGGAAGAGTGGGGCGGTAAGTATCAGTCGCAAGATATCTCTGCCAAAAAGGGTATCGGTGTACCCGAGTTGATGGAGAAAGTGCTGCTCGAAGCAGAAATGCTAGAGCTGAAAGCAAACCCGAACCGCCGTGCTACCGGTTCCATTATCGAGTCCTCATTGGATAAGGGTCGTGGCTATGTGGCTACGGTACTCGTTTCCAACGGTACCTTGAAAATGGGCGACATCGTGCTGGCGGGTACCAGCTACGGTAAGGTGAAGGCTATGTTCAATGAGCGTAACCAACGCATGCAGGAGGCTGGTCCTTCTACACCTGCCCTGATATTGGGCTTGAACGGTGCACCTGCTGCTGGCGACACGTTCCACGTAATCGAAACGGAGCAGGAAGCACGCGAGATTGCCAACAAACGCGAACAGTTGCAGCGTGAACAAGGTTTGCGTACGCAGAAGATGCTGACGCTCGACGAAGTGGGCCGCCGTCTGGCGCTGGGTGACTTCCATGAGCTGAACGTGATTGTGAAGGGTGACGTGGACGGTTCTGTGGAAGCGTTGAGCGACTCTTTAATCAAGCTGTCTACGGAGCAGGTGCAGGTAAACGTAATCCACAAGGGTGTCGGTCAGATTTCCGAATCGGATGTCTCGCTGGCTGCCGCTTCGGATGCGATTATCGTCGGTTTCCAGGTACGTCCTTCGGGTGCTGCCGCCAAGATGGCAGAGCAGGAGGGTGTGGATATCCGCAAGTACTCCGTCATCTACGATGCCATCGAAGAGGTGAAGGCTGCCATGGAAGGTATGCTGGCACCGACATTGAAGGAGCAGATAACGGCAACCATCGAGGTGCGCGAAGTGTTCAACATCACGAAGGTGGGACTGGTGGCAGGTGCCATGGTCAAGACCGGAAAGGTGAAACGCAGCGACAAGGCCCGCTTGATACGCGACGGTATCGTAATCTTTACGGGTGCCATCAATGCCCTGAAGCGCTTCAAGGACGACGTGAAGGAGGTAGGTACCAATTTCGAGTGCGGTATCAGCCTGACAAACTGCAACGACATCAAGGTGGGCGATATTATCGAATCTTACGAAGAAATAGAAGTGAAGCAAACATTATAATTGAATAATGTGCAAATATGCTAATGTGCCAATTGGCTGCGCGTACAGAAAATGCCGCAGGGCAATTGGCACATTTTGCATATTAGTTATTTGCTCATTGACCCATTAGCATATTGGCACATTAGCATATTGTCACATTGGTACATTAATTTTATGGCAATTATAGATATCATCATATTGGCTGCTTTCGGCTTGGGCGCAATCATCGGCTTCATGAAAGGTTTTGTGAAGCAATTGGCCTCTCTGCTGGGGCTGATTGTCGGTCTGCTGGCGGCAAAGGCTTTGTATGCCTCGTTGGCAGTGAAGCTGTGCCCCACGTTGACAGACTCTATGACAGTGGCGCAAGTACTGGCATTTGTCTTCATCTGGCTGGCTGTTCCTTTGCTCTTCTCCCTGGTGGCTTCTCTGCTGACCCGGGCAATGGAGGCCGTCTCGCTGGGCTGGCTCAATCATTGGTTGGGGGCTGGTCTAGGGGCTTTGAAGTACCTCCTGCTGACGAGCCTGCTGATTGGTGTCATCGAATTTATAGACGGAGACAATACGCTGATTAGCAAAACAAAAAAGAAAGAATCAGTGTTATATTATCCTATGGAAGAGTTTGCCGGGATATTCTTTCCCGCGGCAAAGGCGGTTACGGAGCAGATTGTAAACGGAGACTTTGACTGATACCGTGAACCGTGATTTTGTAATTCATAATTTGTAATTATAGAAGTGATGCAACAAGAAGAACCCAATAAATATGTAAAGGAACTCACTCAGGAGAAGTATAAGTACGGTTTCACGACCGACGTGCATACGGACATCATTGAGCGTGGGCTGAATGAAGATGTAGTGCGGCTTATCTCTGAGAAGAAGGGAGAACCGGAATGGTTGCTGGAGTTCCGCCTGAAGGCATATCGCCACTGGCTGACATTGGAGATGCCTACATGGGCACATCTCCGCATTCCCGAAATAGATTATCAGGCCATATCCTACTATGCCGACCCTACGAAGAAGAAGGAAGGACCGAAAAGCATGGATGAGGTAGACCCTGAGTTGATAAAGACTTTCAATAAGCTGGGCATTCCGCTGGAAGAACAGATGGCGTTAAGCGGTATGGCTGTGGATGCCGTTATGGACTCGGTGTCTGTAAAGACTACCTTCAAGGAGACGCTGATGGAGAAAGGAATCATCTTCTGCTCGTTCAGCGAGGCTGTACGCGAGCATCCCGACTTGGTACAGAAATATCTCGGTTCGGTGGTGCCTTATCGTGACAACTTCTTTGCGGCACTGAACTCGGCGGTGTTCTCCGACGGTTCTTTTGTCTATATCCCCAAGGGGGTACGTTGTCCGATGGAGTTGTCCACCTATTTCCGCATCAATGCCCGCAATACGGGGCAGTTCGAAAGAACCTTGATTGTGGCGGATGATGATTCGTACGTTTCTTATCTGGAAGGGTGTACGGCTCCGATGCGTGACGAGAACCAGTTGCACGCGGCCATTGTGGAAATTGTGGTGCACGACCGTGCAGAAGTGAAATACAGCACCGTGCAGAACTGGTATCCCGGTGATGCCGAGGGCCGGGGTGGTGTCTATAACTTTGTGACGAAGCGTGGCCATTGTAAAGGGGTGGACAGTAAACTGTCTTGGACACAAGTGGAAACAGGTTCGGCCATTACCTGGAAGTATCCGTCTTGCATCCTTTCCGGCGACAATTCGACAGCGGAGTTCTATAGTGTGGCAGTAACCAATAACCATCAGCAGGCAGACACGGGAACAAAGATGATTCATCTGGGCAAGAATACCCGGAGCACCATTGTGAGCAAAGGCATTTCTGCCGGAAAGAGCGAAAACTCTTACCGCGGCTTGGTGCGCGTGGCACAGAAAGCGGACAATGCTCGTAATTACAGCCAGTGCGACTCCTTGCTACTTGGTGACAAATGCGGCGCGCATACTTTCCCCTACATGGATATTCACAATGAAACGGCCATCGTGGAGCATGAGGCCACTACCAGCAAAATCAGTGAGGACCAGATATTCTACTGCAATCAGCGCGGTATTTCTACGGAAGATGCCGTGGGGCTGATTGTGAACGGTTATGCCAAAGAAGTTTTGAATAAACTTCCGATGGAGTTTGCCGTAGAAGCGCAGAAATTGCTTGCCATTTCGCTGGAAGGAAGCGTGGGGTGATTTATAAATAGTAAATTGTAAATAGTCAAATAGTAAATATAAAGATGTTAGAGATAAAAGACCTGCATGCCAGCATCAATGGCAAAGAAATATTGAAAGGCATCAACTTGACCATACGTGATGGAGAAGTACATGCACTGATGGGACAGAACGGTGCCGGTAAAAGTACGTTGAGTAATGTGTTGGTTGGCCATCCTGCTTACGAAGTGACGCGCGGCTCAATTACCTTTAATGGCAAGGACTTGCTTGCCATGAGTCCTGAGGACCGTGCACATGAAGGAATCTTTCTTTCTTTCCAGGCTCCGGTAGAGATTCCGGGCGTGTCGATGGTGAACTTCATGCGTGCTGCCGTGAATGAGCAACGCAAGTATCGCCATCTGCCTGCTTTGTCCGCCAGTGAGTTCCTGAAGCTGATGCGCGAGAAGCGTGCCATTGTGGAGTTGGACAACAAGCTGGCCAACCGTAGCGTGAACGAAGGTTTCAGCGGCGGTGAAAAGAAGCGTAACGAGATATTCCAGATGGCGATGTTGGAACCGACTTTTGCTATTTTGGACGAGACGGATTCCGGATTGGATGTGGATGCTTTGCGTATTGTGGCCGACGGTTTCAACAAACTCAAGACTGCGGAAACCTGTGCTATGGTCATTACCCACTACCAGCGGTTGTTGGACTATATCAAACCCGATACGGTACATGTACTGCTGGGTGGACGTATCGTAAAGACCGGTGGACCGGAATTGGCGAAGGAGATTGAAACACGTGGCTTCGATTGGATAAGGAAAGAAGCAGGTGAATTATAAACTCATAATCTGAAAACATGAGTGTAGAGCAACAATACATAGACCTTTTCTCCCAAACGGAGGCGATGATATGCCGGCATAGTGCCGAGGTGCTGAATGCTCCGCGTGCCGTTGCTTTTGCTGACTTTGAGCGCTTGGGCTTTCCCACCCGTAAGGAGGAGAAATACAAATATACGGATATCAGCAAGTTCTTTGAGCCGGATTATGGCTTGAACTTGAACCGGTTGGAAATTCCGGTGAATCCTTATGAAGTGTTCAAGTGCGATGTTCCCAATATGAGCACTGCTCTTTATTTTGTAGTGAACGATGCTTTTTATGGCAGGGCTTTGCCTAAGTCCCATCTGCCTGAAGGGGTTATCTTCGGCAGCCTGAAGGAGGTGGCCGAGAAACATCCCGATTTGGTGAAGAAATATTATGGCAAGTTGGCTGATACGGCAGAGGATGGGGTGACGGCGTTCAACACCGCTTTTGCACAAGACGGCGTTCTGTTTTATGTTCCTAAGAACGTGGTGGTAGAGAAACCTATTCAGCTGGTGAATATCCTGCGTGGTGACGTCAATTTTATGGTGAACCGCCGTGTGCTGATTATTCTGGAGGAGGGTGCACAAGCCCGCTTGTTGGTGTGTGATCATGCGATGGACGGCGTGAACTTCCTGGCAACGCAGGTGATAGAAATCTTTGCCGGTGAGAATGCCATTTTCGATTTTTATGAACTCGAAGAGACACACACCAGTACGGTACGTATCAGCAATATGTATGTAAGGCAGGAAGCCAATAGTAATGTATTGCTGAATGGTATGACCTTGCACAACGGAACTACACGGAATACAACCCGTGTGACGCTTGCCGGTGAACATGCGGAGCTGAATCTGTGCGGTATGGCCATTGCAGACAAGAATCAGCATGTGGACAATCATACGACAATCGACCATGCCGTGCCCAACTGTACCAGCAATGAGCTTTATAAGTATGTCCTTGACGAGCAGGCTGTAGGTGCCTTTGCCGGTCTGGTTTTAGTGCGCCCTGACGCACAGCACACCAGTTCGCAACAGACCAACCGCAATCTTTGTGCCACCCGAGATGCACATATGTACACCCAGCCTCAGCTGGAGATTTATGCAGATGACGTGAAGTGCAGTCACGGCGCTACGGTGGGGCAGCTCGATGAAAGCGCTCTCTTCTATATGCGGCAGCGTGGTATCCCGGTGCGCGAGGCGCGCCTGTTGCTGATGTTCGCTTTTGTCAACGAAGTTATCGACACCATCCGTTTGGATGCTTTGAAAGACCGTCTGCATCTGCTGGTAGAGAAGCGTTTCCGGGGGGAACTGAACAAATGCCAGGGGTGCGCCATCTGCAAGTGATAGCTTATAATTTCGATTCATTATGAACAACGATATAAATAAGAGTAGTATCTTGGCTCCCCTCCCTATGGGAGAGGGGCTGGGGGAGAGGCTTCGAGCTGATTTCCCTATCCTTTCCCGTGAGGTATATGGCAAGCCGTTGGTCTATCTGGACAACGGCGCGACTACGCAGAAACCTCGCCAGGTAGTAAATGCCATTACGGACGAATATTATTCGGTGAATGCCAATGTGCATCGCGGAGTGCACTTCCTGTCGCAGCAGGCTACAGAGCTGCACGAGGCCTCGCGTGAGACGGTGAGACGTTTCATCAATGCTCGCAGCACGAATGAGATTGTCTTCACCCGTGGTACGACGGAGAGTATCAACCTGCTTGTCTCCAGCTTTGGTGAGGAATTTATGCAGGAGGGGGATGAGGTGATTCTTTCTGTGATGGAACACCATAGCAACATTGTTCCCTGGCAGCTGCTTGCCGCCAAGCGTGGAATTACCATCAAGGTGATTCCGATGAATGACAAGGGCGAACTCTTATTGGACGAATATAGGCAGTTGTTCTCCGAACGTACCAGGATTGTCAGTGTGGCGCATGTTTCCAATGTGCTGGGTACGGTCAATCCCGTCAAGGAGATGATTGCTTTTGCCCATGAGCAGGGTGTTCCGGTGCTTGTGGACGGTGCCCAGTCCATTCCCCACATGCCGGTAGATGTGCAGGATCTGGATGCCGATTTCTTCGTTTTCTCTGCGCACAAGGTGTATGGTCCTACGGGGGTAGGGGTGCTTTATGGTAAAGAGGAGTGGCTGGATAGGATACCTCCCTATCAGGGCGGTGGAGAGATGATTCAGCATGTATCTTTTGAAAAGACTACCTTCAATGAATTGCCCTTCAAGTTTGAAGCCGGTACGCCGGATTATATCGGTACTACCGGACTTGCCAAAGCTTTGGACTACGTTTCGCTGGTTGGGATGGACAAGATTGCCGCCTATGAACACGAATTGACCCAGTATGCCATGCAACGGCTGAAAGAGATTCCCGGTATGCGTATCTTCGGCGAGGCAGAAGACAAGGGTAGTGTCATATCGTTTCTGGTAGGTGATATCCATCATTTTGATATGGGTACATTGCTCGACCGTCTTGGCATTGCCGTACGCACGGGACATCACTGTGCCCAACCATTGATGCAGCGTCTTGGCATCGAAGGAACAGTGCGTGCATCTTTCGGGCTTTACAATACCCGGGAGGAGATAGATGTGCTGGTGGCAGGTATAGTTCGTGTCAGCCGGATGTTCTGACCAAAGCAAAGCTTTGCAACCTTTCTTTCATTCCTTGCGTCTAATATGTCAACAACTAAAAAAATGAATTATGTTAGTAACAACAACCCCGACTATTGAGGGTGGACGTATCACCCGCTATTATGGCATCGTTTCCGGTGAAACGATTATCGGTGCCAATGTATTCCGCGATTTCTTTGCCAGCATCCGCGACGTGGTGGGTGGGCGAAGTGGCTCTTATGAAGAAGTGCTGCGCGAAGCTAAAGATATAGCCTTGCGCGAGATGCAAGAACATGCCCGTGCTATGGGTGCCAATGCCGTGATTGGTGTAGACTTGGACTATGAAACGGTAGGAGGCAGTGGCAGCATGTTGATGGTTACGGCATGCGGTACGGCTGTAACGGTGGAATAAGTTCGCTCTATTATATTACAACATAGGAAGATATAAGAAATGGCAACCCTGTGAATGGTTGCCATTTTCTTTATAAGGAGTATCTTTTATCGGTTATTTGTACCAATCCTTATAATCTGTTCCATTGGAATTGACCCAATCCATAAAATGTTCAAAGCTCTTGTCTATCGGGTGGGTTTCAGGAGTATTGAAGTTTGTGGCTCCACTTAGATGAATGGCAAAAGGATAGTTGCCATTGGCTACATAATAGCTTGTCGGTACAGAGGACAAATCCTCTTCGGTATGGAATAGAGCCATGTCTGCCTTTTCAGTAGGAGGATAGTTGACCAAATGCACTTCGATGCGTGATTCTTTCAATTCGTCATGTACCATGATGAATGGATTATAAGGGGGAATTCCAAGCGTTTCGTGTGATAGTGGAGTCTTGAAGGTGTTCTTTATCTTATATGTAGCGGTTTTTGTATTTCTCTCTGTTACATCGAGCGCACTTAGAAATACATTGACGGTAGCTTTGGAAAGGTCTGTATCCAGTCCTTGTCCGTTGAAAGTTGTGGGGGCTTCCAATATTTCAGATGACATATTGCTGCGTTCTGTATTCAGTTGGTAAGCGAAACCATTTTTGAAAGTGGCACCGGACCAAAGCAACTCATAGGTGTCTTCTGTAGAAAGGACCTGATTGGCATCATTGAAGTTCAATACGGACTGGTATTTTACAATAACATCATTCAAGTCATAGTCACCCTTTCTGGGCCAATTATCTTCGAAAGCGATAATTCCTTTGTATTCCAGACTGTATTTCTTATCCTCGTTGCCACCGTCAGGTTTGATATCAGGAATATCCGGATTGATGATGGCTTCAATGGGGTTGGACCATACGTTGAATTGTATATCATTATAGTCTTGGTCTGTCCAATCTTCAAAGGACAATACGACAAAATCATCGATGCGGAATGCAGCTGTATGTGTACGGCCGTCCCCATTCAGCTTTGTAGTAGAGTAGAAAGGCTTATTGTTTCCGCCATAGAAGCTGTCATTCAATAGGAACCATCCGATTTTTACTCCATTGGGAAATACGGTGCCTTGGTCCACTCCGTCGGGGTCTATGTAATGAAGCTTTACACTTTCACCGCCTTGTAGTCCGGAAGCCTTTTTATTATAATAATTATCCATCAGAGTGTTTGGAAAAACAATGCATTTGGGGGCTTTTTTAATTTCACTTAAAGATGCGTCTGCCCTATAGCAATAATAGCCAAAGGCGCTCGCTGCACCGCTGGTTCCTCCAATTATCCGGATGGATACTTCCGCATTGCGCCCTTCCGGATCATTGATTTCAAAATCTATGGCTTGTCGGTATTGCTTAGGGCATGTGCCTCCTTCCTTCAAGGTCGTATTGATGATTGTCAATACATCACCGGGAATTGTGATTTTGTTGTCTGTGTCTAAATAATGAGGATATCCTTTGGAGCTCCATGTTCCTAATACATGGTATCCTTTGGGTGCCTGCCATCCCTCCGCCCGTGTTTGCGGATTATCATCGGTGGAATCCCATTTGATGTCGGCAGTAATGGCATCTCCTGCAATAACTGTTTTGAAGAGGGTGGGGACCCCTATATAAGAAGTATAGATATATGCTTCGTCCCCATGGTCCGAATTGATGATTTCCTTGCCGCTATATGCACCGTTACCGTCTGTCATGCGTCTGATGACCGGTTCCAGGTCTGTGCGTTTTATAATCTGGCCATCTTTGTCAATCGTGAACGGGTCTTCAAGATAGATTTCAAAAAGTACTTTATAGCCTTCGGGGACATCATACTTTACGTTTACTTGGATGGAAGATGTCGTAGAAAAATCAAAAGAGTTGGGAGTCTTCTCATCGTCTTTTCCATTATCGGGATTGTAGACGTCATGTTCGCATCCTATGGATAGGAATGCCAGCATAATGCTGCATAATGTCAAAGCCAGCATCTTGCATGTCAGGTTAGAATAGATTGGTTTCATAATGCCTTTGTTTTTAGCTTGTTTACTTGTTGCAAAGGTATTATAAAAGTTGTAATATATATCTATATGTGCTCTATTCTTCTCATTAAATACAAAAAATAGGTAAAAAAGGGTACTGCTTGTTGTTTTATTCGCCAGTATAAATACATGCTTGCTTGGATTTCTTTTCTTTTTCATTTGCTTATTTCGTTTCAAATCAATATTTTTAGGCTTTCGTTCAACCTTTTAATACGAATAAATGCTATGGACCAAATCCTATTCTGGCTGGTTCCAGCCGCTTCTATTATGGCACTTTGTTTTGCCTGGTATTTCCATCGTCAGATGATGAAAGAGAGTGAGGGTACGCCTCAGATGATTAAGATTGCCGCTGCTGTGCGCAAAGGTGCTATGTCTTACCTTCGTCAACAATACAAGATTGTGGGCTGGGTATTTCTGGGGCTGGTTATCCTTTTCTCCATTATGGCATACGGTTTCGGAGTGCAGAACTCCTGGGTGCCGATTGCTTTCCTTACCGGAGGATTCTTTTCCGGACTTTCCGGCTTTTTGGGTATGAAGACGGCCACCTACGCATCGGCTCGCACTGCCAATGCGGCACGCACATCGCTGAATGCCGGACTACGCGTGGCTTTCCGTAGCGGTGCGGTGATGGGACTGGTAGTGGTTGGCCTTGGCTTGCTTGATATATCTTTCTGGTATCTGTTGCTGAATGCTGTAATTCCGGAAGATGTAATGACTCCCACCCATAAACTCTGCATCATTACCACTACCATGCTGACTTTCGGTATGGGCGCTTCCACGCAGGCATTGTTTGCACGCGTAGGTGGCGGTATCTATACAAAAGCTGCCGATGTAGGTGCCGACCTTGTGGGAAAGGTGGAAGCCGGTATTCCCGAAGACGACCCGCGTAATCCTGCCACGATTGCGGATAATGTAGGCGACAATGTAGGCGACGTGGCAGGTATGGGGGCTGATTTGTACGAAAGTTATTGCGGTTCTATCTTTGCTACGGCTGCCCTCGGTGCTGCGGCTTTTATCCACTCGGGTGATACGCTGATGCAGTTCAAGGCCGTAATCGCTCCGATGCTGATTGCAGCCGTCGGAATATTGCTTTCCATTATCGGTATCTTCTCCGTGCGTACCAAAGAGAATGCGAAGATGAAGGACTTGCTGAACTCACTGGCTTTCGGTACTAATCTCAGCTCTATTTTGATAGTTGTCGCCACTTTCTTTATCCTGTGGTTGCTGAAGTTGGACAACTGGCTGTGGATTTCCTGCTCCGTGATAGTGGGTTTGATAGTAGGTATCATCATCGGGCGGTCTACGGAGTACTATACTTCCCAATCCTACCGTCCTACCCAAAAGCTGAGTGAAAGCGGAAAGACCGGTCCGGCGACAGTCATAATTTCCGGTATAGGCTTGGGAATGCTTTCTACGGCTATTCCGGTGATTGCCGTGGTGATAGGTATCATTGCTTCTTATCTCTTTGCTTCGGGCTTCGACTTCTCTAATGTGGGTCTGGGGCTCTATGGTATTGGCATTGCCGCAGTAGGTATGCTTTCTACATTGGGCATCACGCTTGCTACAGATGCTTACGGACCGATAGCTGACAACGCGGGTGGCAATGCGGAAATGTCCGGTCTGGGTGAAGAGGTGCGTAAGCGTACCGATGCGCTTGACTCCTTGGGCAATACTACAGCCGCTACGGGCAAAGGCTTTGCCATCGGTTCCGCCGCTTTGACGGGATTGGCTTTGCTGGCCTCTTATGTCGAGGAAATCCGTATCGGGCTGACCCGCCTCGGGACTACCGAACTGTCGCTTCCTCATGGCGATGCCGTGGCTCTTCAAGATGCCACTTTCTTCGACTTTATGCATCACTACGATGTGACGCTGATGAATCCGAAAGTTCTTTCCGGTATGTTTCTGGGCTCGATGATGGCATTTCTTTTCTGTGGATTGACGATGAATGCGGTAGGGCGTGCAGCGGCCCATATGGTAGACGAAGTGCGCCGCCAGTTCCGCGAAATCAAGGGAATCCTTACGGGAGAAACGGAGCCTGATTATGAGCGTTGTGTGGCAATCTCGACGAAAGGGGCGCAACGCGAGATGGTGATTCCGTCACTGATAGCTATCATTGCTCCGATTGCGACGGGACTTATTTTCGGTGTTCCCGGTGTGCTCGGCCTGCTGATTGGCGGATTGAGCAGTGGTTTCGTGCTTGCCATCTTCATGGCAAATGCCGGTGGTGCATGGGATAATGCCAAAAAGTATGTGGAAGAAGGCAACTTTGGCGGCAAAGGCAGTGAAGTCCACAAGGCTACAGTCGTGGGTGACACCGTAGGAGACCCGTTCAAGGACACATCCGGTCCGAGCTTGAATATCCTAATCAAGCTGATGAGCATGGTAGCCATTGTGATGGCAGGGCTTACGGTTGCGTGGAGTCTGTTCTAGAAAGAGTTTTTCCCCGTATCCCACCAAAGGCGGGTGGCGCCGTTATCTGCGCCACCCAGTTTTTCCGTGAGGGTGGCGTATTGTGCCGGGTCGGCAGTGGCGGCGTCCGTCGAGAACGGAAGGCGGCGGATCATGATATCCGTATCAATCACTTTTCCGGTGTTGTTTTGGACCTTGAAAAGTTTGGGGTATCCGGTACGGCGTTGCTCAGCCCATGCCTCATAACTTTCGGGCCAGCATGCCAGCCACTTCTGGGTAATAATCTTTTCGAGTTTCGTCTCTATGTCTGCATCTTCTTCCCATTTGGGGGATATGGTAATCAAGGCTTTCATGTCCTTGCCTACCTTACCGCCCGAGACTACATCTTTATAATCGGCAGGGGTTTTGTCGCTTTCCAGATATTCGGAGGCACCAGCACAGTCCCACTGTGTAAATGAAGTACTTACCCCGTATTCATAGCATGTGCGGGGATTCTCTTTGGTATAGCCGCGGAGGGCTGCTTCGGCCCTGAGCAGCCAGACTTCCGCCGCACTCATCAATACGGCTCCGGTCTTTTCGCCGATGGTACTTGTGTTGAGGGAAGAGCAAGAACTGTAAATGTTGGCGTCACCGTCTTTCATGGGTAAGCCGATGGGAATGCCTAACAACTGTTTTTGATAACCTTCGAGAAGGGCGGTGTTATACCATTTCTTGCCACGCGGGTCCTCATAACCGTTGACAATGGATTCCATCGAGGCATTCATGTAGACTTCACCCCAACCGGCAACGGCACACAAAGGATTGATATAGTTCTTGCCCATTACAGCGATGGTTTCCCTTGCACCTTCCAGTACACCTTGATTGTCATTCAGTGCTTTGGTTGCTTGGTCTTTGGCAAGTGTTGCATCCACATTGGAGATGCGCATGGCAAGGCGTAAACGTAGTGAGTTGGCAAACTTTAACCACTCCTTCAAGGTCTTGCCGTTGGTCAGCATATCATACTCTTTGAATTTGTTGTTGTCACCGCCCTCGTCCAGGTATTCCCTTATCAATTGCTGCCCTTCGTCCAGGTCTGCAAAGAAGCGTGTATAGGCTTCTTGCAGTCCGTAAACCCGGGGTGTCTCACCCAGTTGATGGTAGACCAGCGGACCGTATGTATCGGCAATGCGGTGCATCAGTTCCACTTTCAAAATTTCGGTAATGCCGAGGTAGCCTTTCAAGTTGTCATTGCCATAAAAGTTCTTTTCTGCCTTCTGCACCTCCGTGTAGACATATCCGTAAGTACATTGCCATGCGGCATTGGTCCAGCCTGAGTTCAGGTTGTAGCAGGCGTTGGATTTCATGAATTTAGGAATAGGGTCCATGAAGTAGCCGGAGAACATGTCATGGTTCAGGGATTGTGTCATCTGCCATACCCAATTTAAGCCAACAGAACCTATATTGAAGTAGATACCCGACTGTATGGGTTCGAATGGAGCAGTCAGGTTCTGGAAATCTATTTCCTTTTTGTCGTCCGAGAAACCTCCCTTGATTTCGTTGTCGTTCTCAAAACCGCCGGTGCAAGCTGCAAGCAGCAATATGCTATGGCAGAAAAGGAATATGATGCACTTGTTTTTCATAAGGTATTCATTTTAAAAGGTTAATCTTAGGTTAAAGCCGATATTCCGGGTAGTAGGCATGCCAAACACGTCTACTCCTTGATTGTTGTTGCCTACGGACATTACTGCATCGGGGTCGAACGGTGCTTCCTTCTTTAAGAAACACAAGTTGCGCGCTGCCAATGATACGTCGATTCCCTTTATGAATCTACTGTTTTCCAGTATCGTTTTCGGGAAAGAATAGCTCAGTGATACTTCACGGAGTCTGATGCAGGTTGCGTCGTACATATAATATTCGGAGATGGCATTTCTGCCGCCTACTGCGCTGTAAAATGCTCTCGGGTCGTTGAACTTCTGTCCCTGGTATTCTACATATCCCCGGGTGCGGGCATCTTCGGTGACTTTGGTCACGCCGTTGGCATCCAACTCAGACTGTGTCAGTGACATGACTTCGCCGCCAAAGCGGAAATCTATCAGGAAATAGAGCTCCAGGTTCTTGTAGGTAAGTGTGTTGCTCCATCCCATGGTGAAGTCAGGATTGGCATTCCCAAGCAAATCCTTGTTTCCGGTATTTCCTAAAGGCCTTTTGCTGGTTTCATCAACCATGATGCTGCCATCCTCGTTACGGCGGAAAGCATTTCCATAAATATCCCCCAGGCTGCCTCCTTCTTTGACGCGCATCTGATAGCCTGCGTTGAAACCTTCTTCGTAGTAGGAAAATTCCGGATAGTCAGGATGCAGGGTCACTACTTTGTTCTTGTTGGCGGACATGTTGATGAGACTCTTCCACGAAAAGTTTCTGTATAGTAGCGGAGTGGCGTCTACCGTCAGTTCAAAACCCTGGTTACGTATTTTTCCGGCATTGACATACCGGTATTTATAGGTGGAGCCCGTAGGATTGTCCATTCTCAACAACTGGTTCTTGGTATTGGTCTGATACCAAGTGAAGTCTATTCCGAAGCGGTGATGGAAGAAGCGCCATTCTGTACCGAATTCGATGGAGCTGCTGATTTCCGGTTTCAGGTCACCGCGCTGTTCTACGGTATTTACATTGATACTGCCGCCTACCATGATGATGTCTACCGGATTGGTGATTCCTATCGGGAGGTCATTACCGACTTCCGCCCATGAAGCGCGCACTTTTGCAAAACTTATCCATTTGGGCAGGGAGCAGGTTTTGTTAAGAATCCAGGTAGCTCCTATGGAGGGATAGAAGAATCCGGTATTCTTGCTGTCTGTGTGGGCTAATGTGGATGACCAGTCGTTACGTGCGGTAATGTCCAAGTATAGTAGTCCTTTCCAGCCCCATTGCATGGTGGCAAATACTGATTGGAGCGTGCGTTTGCTGTCGATGCTCTGATTTACGGCTGCTTTGGAGTCCATCACTACATTGGGGACGGTAAATACATTCGGTTTGTAGAGGGAAGCAAGCCTTGAGTCTATCGTCAGTGAATTGACTTTACTCATGTTGATGCTGGCTCCCAGTGCCGTATTGAGGGAAAAGTCATCAAATTCCTTGTTGAACAAGACCATTGCGTCACCGTAGACTTGGATTTCCTGGCTGTCCGACCAGATGTAACGTCCGTTTTCCTTGTCCTCGTATTTGCCGGCGATGTTGGGAGCTGTAGTGGCATACATCTTATTGTCGAATTTATCACTGATATAATCCACATTACCCCGTACCTGCAGGCTGAAGTAGTCCGTAATGTGCAGATTGGCTCTGGCCGATGCCACAGCGCGATAACGCTTGTAGCCACTGAGCACGCGGTTTTTCAGCCAGTAGGGATTCTGTCCCCATTCACTGACGGTACCATCTCCATTCTTTTCAATCCAGTTTTGTGTCATCATATTGCGGTCGGCATTCCACGTTTCAAAGTTTTCTCTGTAAGTGCTCATGTCTACGCCACGTGGGAAACTGTACAAGCTGACCAGCGGATTCAGATAATAGCCGCCGGTAGCAGGGGAGTTCTTGACGGTTTGGGTCATTAGTGTTGCAATGCCGTCCAGTTTCAGCTTGTTGTTGAAGAGGCTGGCCGTTTCGTGTAGGTTCAGGTTATTCTTCTGTAGTTTGTTATTGTCCACAATTCCTTTAGCCGTGGTGTTGGCGTATGAGAAATAAGTTTGTACCTTTTCATTTCCGGTAGTGATAGCCAGCGAATTGAAAGTGGTGATGCCATTGCTGAAGAACTCGCCTATGTTGTCATAGTCCGTTACATTGCCTTTTGTACCCCAGCTTGCCGTACCGCCATCTTCGTTCCGGCCGTATGTATTTTGGAATTCGGGGGTACTGATGGCGTGACTTACGGTCAGGTTGGAGGAGAATGTAACGCGCTGCAGTCCGGCCTTTCCCTTTTTAGTGGTGATCAGAATGACGCCATTAGCTGCCTGCGAACCATAAAGCGCGGCGGCAGAAGAACCTTTCAGGATGTTGATGCTTTCTATGTCGTCCGGATTCAAGTTGGAAATCCCGTCACCGGCATCACGGTTCAATCCATCGTAGTTACCGCCGATTACGGTGGAGGTGGATTCTGTTGAGCTGTTCAGCATAGGAACACCGTCAATTACGTACAAGGGCTGGTTGTTGCCGCTGGCAAATGCAGAGCGTGCACCGCGAATGACGACTTTGGCAGAACCTCCTAAATTGGCGGTTTTATTGATTTGTACTCCGGCCGTCTTTCCTGCCAGTGTATTAATCATGTTCGGCTCTTTGGCACGGGTCAGCTCATTGCTGCTTATCTGTTGGGTAGAATAGGTCAATGAGGACATTTTCTTCTGGATACCCATGGCGGTTACCACTACTTGCTCCAGGGCGAGGTTCTTTTCTTCCATCCGGATGTGGAGATTATTTCTACCGTTCAGGGCAATGGTTTGCGGCTCATAACTGATGTAGGATACGACAATAGTGGCATAAGGAGGGATATTCATACTAAATTCTCCTTCGGTATTGGTGATAACACCATTGGCGGTCCCTTTTTCAAGAATGTTGGCACCGATAATCGGTTCGCCTTTGGAGTCCGTCACCTTTCCTCTTACAATAGCCATTTCCTGCAGAGTGTCTGTCTTATCCTCAGCACTCCTGCTGTTTTTGGTTAAAACGATGTTTTTGCCTTCCATCACATACTTGATGTCTGTCCCTTTGAACATTTGGTCAAGTACTTCGGAAACAGTTTGGTTGCTTGCATTGATGTCGACGGTACGGCGTACATCGACGTTCTGTTTGTTATATACAAATAAGTATTCTGTTTGCGATTCAATTTGCTCGAGAACTTGCCCTACCCTCAGCCGGGCATTTTGAATGCTGACCCTGGCATTCTGAGAGTAGCAGTTCCCGCTGTACACCTGAAATATAACAAGCAGGAGAAGGAATAATGTGATTTTCATAGGTTTGCAATAATTGCTTAAAATCTAATTTTTTTAGATAAAAAAGCCTCATCAACAAAATTTTTCTCATATCTTTGTCACTGTGTTAAGTTAATAAATTGATTAAGGTCGATTTTTGACTGTTTCGGATCGGAAAGTATGGGGGTACTTTCCGATCTTTTTTTCTTACTCATATATAACAATTGAATCCTTTTCTTCGTTGATGCGGAACTTGAAAGGATGGTCTTTCGAGATGGTCCGCAGTATATGTTCGATGCCGTCCTGCTCTCTGAACTTGCCGGTAAAGCTGCCGTAGTTCAGCAGTTGAGGACTGGCAACGGTTATCTTTACATTATAGTATTTCTCCAGTCTACCGAGGATACCGCTGAATGGAGCGTCGTCAAAACAGTATAGTCCCTCTTTCCAGCGTAGATATTCATAGGAAGGAAGGACGGCCTTTCTACATTTTCCGTTTTCATTGAGAAATACCTCGTCTTTCTGCAACCTGGTGATTATCTGGCTGCTGTTGGCCGGATAGATATCGACGATACCTTCCACCAATGTGGTTCCGAACTCATGGCTCCCACTGTAGGCACAGACGTTGAAACTCGTTCCTACAACTTTTACCTTGTTCGTTTCTGTATGTACATAGAATGGGATATTCTTGTTTTTGGCTACTTCAAAGTAGGCCTCTCCGTCCAATTCCACATTTCGTTCGTTGCGTCCGAAGTTGGCGGCATATTTCATGGTGGACTTGGAGTTCAGCCATACGCGTGTTCCATCGGCGAGGGTAATTTGGGCCCGTTGTCCGGCAGGCACAGTGACTGTTTGCAACTGCACCTCCTTGTTATATAAAAAGTCGGAGGTGATGAAATAACCGGCAATGGCGACAATGGTGACGGCGGCTATACGGGCCGCCCAGCGGAGCATCGGCATGATGCGCACCGTTTTCTTTTCATTGTTTCCCTGCTTGTCCGAGAACAAAGAAATGTCGTATATCATGCGCTCTTTCAGGAAGATGTTCCGGTTTTCATCCGAGGCGTCTATCCAGTCGAGTATCATCTTTTCTTCTTCAACGGAAGTAATACCTTTGAAATATTTATATAATAGCTCTTGGTTCATTGTCAATAATTTATTTCTTTTCTAAAACGTGCTCTTTTTACCTTTTGTATATATAACCGGAAAGTGGGCGGTAACCCTATTCCGTAGAAGCATTTTTTAGGATATTAATATTATGAGTATGGTAACAAGATAATCTTTCAGTCTCAGCCGGAGAATCCGCAGCACTTTGGTGATGTGTGCCTCTACGGTTTTAAGTGATATGTCCAGACTATCGGCAATCTGCTTGTTTGCCAGGTTCTGGTATCGGCTCAACATGAATATCTTCCGGCTTTGCTCGGGCATTTCCTGTAAGGTCTTATTTACGATATGCTGTATTTCCGTGTTGAATATCTGGTCCGGTTCGCAGGCTTTCAAGGTGGAGATGCGTAAGTCCAGTTCGCGCAGGTTGTGGCTGCTGATGGTTTCTTCCGCTCGCAGACGCACCTGCTTGTGCTCGAGTACGTGCAGGGCTTTGTTCTTTATGATGGTCAGCAGCAGGGCATGCAGGTTACTGTTTTCTTCCCAGCGGTCTCGGTTTTCCCATAAGGCAATCATGGATTCCATCACAACGTCTTCCGCTTCTGCTTTATCCCTGAGATAAGAATAAGCAAAAGCCAAAAACTTTTCTTGGTTTTCCTGGAAAAAGCGTGAGAAAAGATTCATAGTATGTAGGCTCCTTAAACCGGACATTAATTGAGGTTCTTTATGGAATATAAGGCTTTACATAGCAAAAAAACATAATCTTTTTGGAATATGCAAGCATTATGCCTTGTTTTTTCAGAGCCATTTCTGGCAGTATTGACAAAAAGAAAGCCTGATGGGGTTCCACCAGGCTTTATATACTTAAAGAATAAGAAATTTCTTATTTCTTTTCCGGTCTTTCTTGTCTTTCCGGTCTCGGAAGCAATACTTTGCGTGACAGCTTAAATTTTCCGGTCTTCGGGTCGATGTCGAGAAGTTTTACGTCAATTTCATCACCTTCCTTGATACCGGCTTCTTCTACTGTTTCCAGACGTTTCCAGTCGATTTCGGAGATATGGAGCAAGCCGTCCTTACCCGGCAGGAATTCAACGAATGCACCGTAAGGCATAATGGAGCGTACCTTGCCTTTGTAGACTTCGCCTACTTCGGGGACAGCTACAATCCCTTTGATGATACGCATAGCATCATCGATGCTCTTCTTGTTGGTACCGGCGATTTCGATTCTACCGATGTTGTCCACTTCTTCAATAGTAATGGTAGCACCGGTTTCTTCCTGCATACCTTGGATAATCTTTCCACCAGGGCCGATGACAGCACCGATGAATTCCTTGGGAATGGTCATTGTCTCGATACGCGGAGCGTGAGGTTTCAGGTCTTCGCGAGGCTCGGCAATGCACTCGGTGATTTTGCCCAAGATATATTCGCGGCCTTCTTTAGCCTGCAGCAATGCCTTTTCGAGGATTTCGTATGACAGACCGTCCACTTTGATGTCCATCTGAGTGGCGGTGATACCGTCTTTTGTTCCGGTCACCTTGAAGTCCATGTCGCCCAAGTGGTCCTCATCACCGAGGATATCGGACAATACGGCATATTTGTCTTCGCCTGCATTCTTAATCAATCCCATGGCGATACCTGATACCGGTTTCTTGATTTTCACACCTGCATCCATCAATGCCAGAGTTCCGGCACATACGGTAGCCATGGAAGAAGAACCGTTTGATTCGAGGATATCGGATACCACGCGTACTACATACGGATAGTTTGCAGGAATCTGACCCTTCAATGCACGCCATGCCAGATGGCCGTGGCCGATTTCACGACGGCCTACACCGCGCTGTGCCTTGGCTTCGCCCGTAGAGAACGGAGGGAAGTTGTAGTGCAGAAGGAAACGTTCTTTTCCGTGTTCCAATACGTCGTCGATAATCTTCTCGTCCAACTTGGTGCCTAAAGTCACAGTAGACAAAGACTGTGTTTCGCCACGTGTAAAGATAGCGGAACCGTGAGGGCCGGGCAGGTAGCTGGTCTCACACCAGATAGGACGGATTTCGGTCGTCTTACGTCCGTCAAGGCGCTTGCCTTCGTCCAGAATGGAACGGCGCATCGCCTCTTTTTCCACATCGTGATAGTAACGGTCGATGAGGGCTGCCTTTTCTTCCAGTTCTTCTTCGGAGAACTGTGCCTTGAATTCTTCGCGGATGGCATCGAAAGCATCCATGCGTTCGTGCTTGTTCTTGTTTCCGGAAGCGGCAATGGCATAAGCCTTGTCGTAGCAAGCGTCGTGAACGGCCTTACGGAGTTCTTCGTCGTTCACTTCGTGGCAATATTCGCGTTTCACGGTAGAGCCTACTTCTTCTGCCAGTTCCATCTGTGCCTTGCACTGAATCTTAATGGCTTCGTGTGCGGCCTTCATCGCTTCCAGCAAGTCCTGCTCGGAAACCTCGTCCATTTCGCCTTCCACCATCATGATGTTTTCATAAGTGGCGCCCACCATCAAGTCCATATCGGCTTGTTCTAGTTGTTCGAAGGTAGGGTTGATGACGAATTGTCCGTTGATGCGTGCTACGCGTACTTCGGAAATAGGTCCGTTGAAGGGGATATCTGAAACTGCAAGTGCGGCAGAAGCTGCGAGTCCGGCCAGAGCGTCGGGCATATCTACGCCGTCTGCTGAGAAAAGAATGATGTTTACGTATACCTCTGCATGGAAATTATCAGGGAATAAGGGGCGGAGAGCACGGTCAACGAGGCGGCAAGTGAGGATTTCGTAGTCAGAAGCGCGTCCTTCGCGCTTTGTGAAACCGCCGGGGAAACGTCCGAATGCGGAGAATTTTTCTTTGTACTCTACCTGTAATGGCATGAAATCTGTTCCGGGAACTGCGTCCTTGGCGGCACAAACAGTAGCTAAAAGCATGGTGTTGCCCATACGAAGCATTACAGAACCGTCTGCCTGTTTTGCCAGCTTTCCCGTTTCGAGCGTGATGGTTCTGCCATCAGGAAGCTCGATCGTCTTAACAATTGGGTTAATCATAAAAAATGTTTTATATCTAATTTTCTTTCAAAATTCGTGCAAAGATACATAATTTATTCATGTAAAATGGTGGGAATGAGATAAAAAGTTTGTATTTAGTTGTTTTTTGCAGTTTTCTATATGGAAGAACGAGGGAAAATGCTTTGACTGAACTTGAAAAGAAGTATATTTGCAGGCACGTTTGCAAAACAAAACTGAAGATACGATATGAAGAAAATCTTTTTTATGGCACTTGCTGCAATAGCATTGGGTGCATGTAATTCCGAACCGAAATTCAAAGTAGAGGGTGAAGTGTCTGGTGCCGACGGCAAGATGCTTTATTTGGAAGCCTCGGCATTGGAAGGTATTGTTCCTTTGGATTCTGTAAAACTGGAAGGGGATGGCTCTTTCCACTTCAAGCAGGTACGTCCGGTGTCTCCGGAATTTTACCGTCTGCGGGTAGACGACAAGGTTATTAATTTCTCGGTAGATTCGACGGAAACGGTTTTGGTAAAGGCACCTTATACCGATTTCGCCACTGCCTATACAGTGGAAGGTTCTCCGAATAGCTCGAAGATAAAGGACTTGACGCTGAAGCAGATGAAGCTTCAGGATAATGTGAATGCATTGCTGCAGTCGGTGCAGGCACATAAGATAGGTGCCGATGTTTTTGAGGACAGTCTTGCCTCTTTATTGAAGAACTATAAGGATGAAGTGAAAATCAGCTATATTTTTGCCGCTCCCAATACGGCTGCTGCCTATTTCGCCTTGTTCCAGAAGTTGAATAATTATTTGATTTTCGACCCTCTGAACAATAAGGAAGACATTAAGTGTTTTGCAGCCGTGGCAACCAGCCTGAACAATTATTATCCGGATGCCGACCGCTCCAAGAACCTCTACAATATTGTGATAAAGGGAATGAAGAATACCCGTACTCCGCAGCAGAAGGTGGTGGAAATCCCCGAAGAGGCAATTTCCGAAACTGGCATCATCGACATTAACCTGCGTGACATGAAGGGCAATACACGTAAGTTGAGCGAACTGAAGGGCAAGGCTGTTATTGTGGACTTCACTGTTTATCAGAGTGCCGTTTCTGCTACACATAATTATATGTTGCGCGACTTGTACGACAAGTATGCCGCCCAGGGATTGGAAATCTATCAGGTTTCTCTGGATGCAGACGAGCACTATTGGAAAACAACTGCCGACAATCTACCTTGGATTTGTGTGCGCGACGGCAATGGAATTTATTCGTCTATAGCGGCTTCTTATAATGTGAAGAATGTGCCTTCTGTGTTCCTGGTCAACAAGAACAATGAGTTGAGTGCCCGTGGAGAGAGCATTAAAGACCTGGAGGCGGCAGTGAAAGCATTGCTGTAACATGTTATAAATAAGAAGTTTTCGTTTAAATATGTTACAAAGCAGCCTTTTATGCTTGACACGCATTGTATAAAAGGCTATCTTTGCAAAGGAAAATCGGAAAGAGGGTTCCAGCATGCTGACCATGTTGGAATTCTTTTTTGTTTATAGTACCATTAAAAACTAACATAACATTTAAGGAGGAAAAAGTATGGCTTATATGTCAGAAGACGGCTACAAGAAATTGATGGCCGAATTGAAACACCTGGAGACGGTGGAACGTCCCAAAATATCGGCTGCCATTGCCGAAGCGCGTGACAAAGGTGATTTGTCGGAAAATGCAGAGTATGACGCTGCCAAGGAAGCTCAAGGTATGCTTGAGATGAAAATTAACAACTTGAAGCTGACCATTGCCGACGCTAAGATTATTGATGAGTCGAAGTTGAAAACCGATTCTGTACAGATTCTCAATAAGGTAGAGCTTAAGAACGTGAAGAATGGCATGAAGATGGTTTATACTATCGTTTCCGAAAGTGAAGCCAATCTGAAGGAAGGAAAGATTTCCGTCAATACTCCGATTGCACAAGGTCTGCTTGGCAAGAAAGTAGGTGACATCGCAGAAATTAAAGTTCCGCAGGGCATGATTAACCTGGAAGTAGTGAACATATCCTTTTAAAGGAAGGCAGGTCCGCATACGGGCTTGCCTTATTTTATAATTTATAGCTATGGCAACAATATTCAGTAGAATTATCGCAGGTGAAATACCTTGCTACAAGGTGGCGGAGGATGACAGATTCTTTGCGTTCCTTGACATCAATCCGTTGGTAAAAGGTCATACATTGGTCATTCCCAAGCAGGAAGTGGATTATATCTTCGATTTGAACGATGAGGATTTGGCGGCGATGCATGTTTTCGCCAAGAGAGTGGCACTTGCCATCGGCAAGGCCTTTCCGTGTAGAAAGGTAGGAGAAGCGGTATTGGGGCTGGAAGTGCCTCATGCGCACATACATTTGATTCCTATGCAGAACGAAAAAGATATGCTTTTCTCCAATCCCAAACTGAAACTGACGGACGAAGAATTCAAGGCTGTGGCAGAAGCTATCCGTGCAGTGCTTTAATCGGTTTATTTTCCTCCCCTAAATAAACGGAAGCGGGAGTTGGACTTCATCCAGCTCCCGCTATTTTTTTGCCTTCGGCACCTATCCTTTAATTTTTAATTTAAATGTATTCCTCTCCCAGTTTTATCTGGGCATCATTCACATATTTGCGGATGGTATGTTCTTCATCTTTCTTGCAAATCAGTAATACATTGTCCGACTCGGCTATGAGATAACCTTCCAAACCGTCGATAACTGCAAGTTTGTTGTCGGGCAGCACCACGATATTGTCTTTGCTATTATAGATGAGGGATTTACATTTTAAGGCTACATTGCCTGCTTCATCTTTGGGAGACAAATCATACAAAGACCCCCAGGTTCCTAAATCAGACCAGCCGAAATCGCCTAATGACACATATACATTGTCTGCCTTTTCCATGATGCCGAAGTCTATGGAGACATTGGGGCAAGCAGGGAAGTTCTCATCAATGAATTGTTTCTCTTGGACTGTTCCATACACATCTTTGCCGGGGGCCAGTTTGGAAGTCAGCTCGGGCAGCAGGGCTTCGTTTGCCTTGATGATGGTATTTACGTTCCACATGAACAGACCAGAGTTCCAATAGAATTCTCCACTTTCCACGAATACTTTTGCCAGTTCCAGTTCGGGCTTTTCAGTGAAGGTTTTTACCTTGTAGAAATTATCACCGGCGGCTTCGGCTATTTGTATATAGCCATATCCGGTTTCCGGACGGTTGGGCTTGATGCCGAGTGTCAGCAGATTGTCCGATTGGGAAACGAAGTCCAGCCCTTTTTCGATAGCTGCCAGAAATTCGCCTTCCTTCAGGATTAAGTGGTCCGAAGGAGCTACCACTATATTGGCGTTCGGATTCAAGGCGCGGATATGATAGGAAGCCCACGCAATGCAGGGGGCTGTATTCCTGCGTGTCGGCTCCAGTAGAATCTGTTCGGGTTTAAGTTCGGGAAGCTGTTCTTTTACAAGGTCGGCATACAAGTCATTTGTTACGATAAGTATATTTTCCATGGGGATTACCTGCTTGAAGCGGTCGAAGGTTTGCTGCAGCAAGGAACGTCCTGTACCGAAGAAATCCAGAAACTGTTTTGGAAGTGTCTTGCGGCTGAATGGCCAGAAACGGCTGCCGATTCCTCCGCCCATAATTACACAGAAATTATCCTTATTGGTTACCATGCTATTGATTTTAAAAGTTTCTGCTAATGTACTGCATATTTTACAAACAAGGAATGATTCAAGCAGGTTTTATCGTTTTTTTCGCCTTTTTTTAGGAAAAGTATTGCAGGTTTAGAAAAAAGCTGTATCTTTGCACCGCATTTGAGAAGTCAAACATGCCCAGATGGCGGAATCGGTAGACGCGCTGGTCTCAAACACCAGTGGATTCACTTCCATCCCGGTTCGACCCCGGGTCTGGGTACAAGTATAAGCGGTTAAGTTGTTGAAAAATAAACACTTATCCGCTTTTCTTTTGTTCTAATGCTCAAATTTGACCTACTTTTGTACTACCATTTGAAAAGTTGCCCCCATTATTTGCAGGTGAAAGCATAAGAAAAGCCCCTCACATTCTCACGAACACGAAGGGCAGAACAAATATTTAATTCTTGTTTCTACAAGAACGTGATGCAAAGATACACATTCCTTCCGGCATATCAAACCTGCTGTCCTGCTTTCTTTCCCGATGGAAGTCTGCCGACTTTTCCGCATCCCCCTCCCCGGTCTGCCTGATTTTCGGCTTTAGTCCGTCCCCTCTCAAATTTTTTTTGAAATTTTTCCCTATCAAAAGAAAGCCGTATCTTTGCGGCGATAATGTCCTTTACGGTGGATGGTCGAAGTATAGTAGGCTATCTGCCGTTTTTCTTTTTGATACCATCCTGCAAAATGCCCTTACGTCCTCTCTCGCTTCATTCCAGCCCTAACACGGCATTTTCTCCACTTTGGCGGTACAAGTTATCACCTTGTTTCGGAATAATTCTTTAAAACGGCTCTCGCTCTTAAAGTAATACTTTAAATAAATATAATAATCATTTGTAGTTATGCGATTTATATCTATATTTGCACAAATAAAAAAAGGAGGATAACATGAACGAAAAAGAAATGAAAGAACTTACTGCCGATGTGGTAGCAATCGTAAAAAGAGAACGTGAGGCACAAGCCCCGAAGTACGGCTCTTTTATGGAAAGTGTTGTCGGTGCAATCCGAAATGATGCACGTTGCCGGGAAAAACAAGGGAAAGGAGGCAGAAGATGAAAAAACTTATCTACACCAACGAAAGCCGTCTAATGTTGCAGACTGGTTATAATAACGATTGGGCAAAAGCCGTAAACGTTGCTATCGGAGAACTGAAAGACGTTACCGGAGAACTGAAAGACGTTACCGGAGAACTCACGGACGAGCAAATTACAACGTTCCTTTCAAACCCTTCTGCCTTGTGTGATGAACTTGTTAAGGCTGCAAGAAAAGAGTATGATGCTTACATGGCGAACCTGCCGAAGTCAGTACGGCTTTCCACTGCCTTTTCTGACGGTGGTATTTCTGATGCAGTGAAAGATATCCACAAAACATTGATGGCAAAGAAAACTCATCAAATCATTGACAAGACCACAATAAAGGACGGTGTTTGTCTTCTTGACAAGGACGGGCTGGAAGCTCTGAAAACGGAATGCAGCGTGTACGGTGGCGAGCAAGCCGAAAAGGTATGGAAACTAAGTGTCAAGGCTGCAAAGGCTCTGAATGAGTTGCAATCAGCCATTGAGGGGAACAATGCCTTTGCGGATGCGGTGGAATGTTGGGGACGTTGGCAAGGTTTCATAACAATCAATGACGACAAGACGGAACATTACAAGCCCAATCCCAATATACTGAATACCCTACCGGGTGAGAAAGAATAGTTCTATCCTCCAATGATAGCAAGCGGCTACGAACCTTCACCGCTATAAATAACGAAGGATGTCCGGGCACGATGAAAGAACCTAAAGCGGTGAGAGGGAGAAAAGGTTACTCCAGTGCTTGTAATCCGCAAATAAGGGGTGGGCAAATGTTCACCCCTTATTTATTGACACTAAAAAGAAAAAGTTATGAGTATAAACGATGATATGCCCTGCTTTGGTGTTCCTATTGATGTACGGGTATCACGTGGTCGGTTGCGCTGCGTGCCACCTTATGCAGACCAGGAACTCGAATTTTCACAAGTAGAGGGGCGGCTTATGTCCGTATCAAAAACCAAATGGCATGGCTTCCCTTACTGGTGTGTGTGCTTGCATGACGGAGTGAATGAATATCATGTACTTTTCTTTCTCAAATCCGCTATGTTCGTTTATTTGCTCCGCTGCCTTTCCGGGCAAAGGGTAGTTAATCTTTCAATACAAGTTGGTAAACTCTCTGACGGAACGGTACAAATGATTGTCGATGGTGATTATAGGAGGTTAGAGCCAATTTCTATTGATATACCACCGGCAAGACGTTACCGCAAAAGCAAGGATAACAAACATGATTATAAGGATTACGGGGAACGCTTGGAGTTCCTGCAAAAACTGGTGGATGAGATAGGAGCAACCCACACGCACACATAGGGGATAGGGTGCTGATTTCGCCTACATTTTCCAAATTAGTTCCAAACTTTTTCCTGATATTTTCCTCTTCTCTTCCTTTAATATGTATAATATAATGATAATCAGTATAGTGTGGTTTTACAGCAACAAAAAAGACGGCTACCGTAGTGGGCAGCCGCTCTTAATTATAATCATTCAACCAGTTCCAGCCCAAACATTTCTATCAATAATGTAAGTGCGGGGTTCTTTTCCTGCATGGCAAGCAAAACACGCTCCTCATCCGAAAGTTGAGTTTTGATTTTTTCGGTCTGCGTATCTTCTTTTGACAACTCTTCAATTATCCAATCGGCAATATCGTAATTGGGTGGTAATCCTTTTCCCTCTAATACATCCGAAACAAAGATTTTCGCAAAAGAGAATTGTTTTGCTTTTTCTTTCCATTTGTCAAACATTCCCGTGTCGGGGAAAGCTATTACAGTTCTGCCTTTTAAGACTTGAAGCATATCTTCTTTGAATCCATTGCAAGTGCCGCACGATACCCAAATATAATCCGGATAAATGGCTGCGCCAATAAGTGCGTTTTTCTCACTCTCCACCAAAGCAACAACCTTATTTTTATTTGATGAGAAGTGTAAAAGATGCTCGCCAAATAGACATTGAGTTTTCTCCCAATCTTCGGGTAACATCTTTTCTTTCTTCATCTTTTTGCTCACCCAATAAACGGGGGTGTTTGGAAAAACATCAATTCTTTTTCCTGTTTCCCCATCGTATCTCATAATCTTTCCATCACGAACTTTGCCGTTTATGTCTATCTGCCAAAAAATAATGCATCCGTCTTTAGTTGCGCCTAAAGCATAATCACTCATCAGTCTTTCGATGGTGGGGCTTTCCAATTTCTCTTTGTCAAATAGCCCACATAAAAAATAAACAAACTGACTTTTGTAAGATGCAGACCTTTCCACAAATTCAAATGGTATGGTGCATAGCGGCTTCTTTGGGTGTGAGTGTTCACGTTTGTTCAATGTGTTCACGTGTTCACGCTTTGAACATTTGAACATTTGAACGCTGCTTTCGTCCGGGTTATCAGTAAAGTATTGCTTTGGTGTGTAGTGATACCCACAACTGCTTTCGTGGTTACACCTGCCGACTGCTTTGTTTAAAATACTCCCGTCATCGCCAACATAATATGCAAAGCTATGTTTATCACCGCATTTAGGGCATTGGTGGCGACTGCTTACACCATGATATTTTTCTAATTGATACAGCATAATAAATCCATTTCTCTTTAGTCGGGTGTTCAATGTGTTCATGTGTTCAACCCTTGAACATTTGAACATTATGAACACCCTTGAATACCTTATTTTTTGATGTAATTATTCACGCTTCCCAATGAAAGCCCGGTTTCTTCTTTAATCTGCCGTTGGGTTTTCCCTTCGGCATGAAGTCGTTTCACGGTTGCTATCATGTCGGCTCTATCGGAATCAGAGGGTTCTTTCAAATGTTCCTTCTCGGTTGCAAACCCTGTTTGGGCGAATTGTGTGAATGAGCCATCTTTGATTATTTCACAGATAATCACGTTGTCCGCATCGTACATAAAACTACCATATCGGCATTTAACTTGCTTAATGTATCTAAGTCGGTTATCGACTGCGGATTTTCCAATGGCAAACACACTATCGAAAAAGTTATACAACTTCTTTGAGCCTGCAAGGTCGTTTTGTGTGATAGGGTTTGTTAGAGGTCTTTTTGGTGTGTGCGCCAGCACTAATATAGATAAATCATATTTCTTTTTTAAGTTCATTAGGCGCATCATGAGTAAAGCTGCTGCATCGCCTTTTTCGGACGCAAGGCACAGATAAGTAAGGTTGTCTATTATCATCACTTTAGCACCTGTCATAACCGCAGCATCTTCTATGTTCCGAATGATTGTATCTTCAAAGTTATCACTTCCCAATGCGTCACGATTTATTTCTACACGGTACAGGTCTTTAGGAAATTGATTCAGTGTACCATCATCTCCAGTATATCGAAGCTGAAACTGCTTGTCTGAAAGTTCAAAGTCAAAGTAAAGTACCTTTTTTGAATTGGCTATGCTTGCAGCTATCTGCACCGCATAAATAGACTTACCTAAATTGGAGTCAGCGAATAAGCAACAAACCTCACCTTCATACCAAAGTGACATCCAAAGTGCATCCGGGTCGGGTCTTAAACTTGCTTCTTTGATTGTCTGATTAGCGGTTTTTATAGTGAACATTCCGACTTGGGTTGGAATGTTGTCTTTCAACTGGTCGGCTTTTGCCAACTCATTACCAATAGATTTGATATTAAAGCCCATTGTGACCTCCTTCCTTTTCAAAGAGAGAAAGTTGTAGTTCCTTATTCTGCTTCCACTGCGACTTGTCAGCGGAATAGTGCTTCGCAAGTCTGTGAGTATGCTTGTCCGGCATACGGTACACAGCTTGTAGTTCCCCAATGTTTTCCAAGTCACGCACATAGTAGGTGATAGAATTACGCAATACTCCAGTTGCTATCATGCAGTCAAGCGTTGTGCCTGTTGTATAGCGGAAGTAATTAAGAACTTTGGTTATATCCTTTTCTTCCTCTATCTTTGTTGTGGTATTCTTAGGGGCGGCTTCGGTCGCCTTTATCTTTTGTACCATAGCCGTCTCCTTATCTTTTGAATTTTGATAATCCATTGGCTTCCGCTCTCAATACTTCCGACATAGGGAAAAGAACACGCCTTCCTAACTTGATAGGGATAATAAGACCCTGCTCTGTGTAATTATGTAATGTCCCTAAGCTAATGTTCCATCTGCCACATAAATCTCCCCTTGTTAGTACCTTATCTTCCGGCAATTCGGGAGAGATGGGCTTCATAATGTTTGCGAACTCCTGTAACGCTGATTTTACTGCATTATAAATCTTTTCTTCAAGTTGTTCCTCTGTGAGGACAATCAAGTTATTTGTTGCCATAATCTGTTGATTTAGCATTTTGTTTCCGTGGTAGGTCTTGCAGTTGGCAGAACTCAAAAACCTTCGGGGCTTACTTGCCATCGTCCCCGCTTTTTACCCTTCGACATTGCGAAGTTATGGCTACTTGTATTTTATTGCAATTATTTGAATATCAGTCTAAAAAATAATCTAAAAATCTAAGAAGTCAGTCTGGAAATCTAAAAAACAGTCCAAAAAAAGAACCATATCGTTCTCAAAAAAAAGAGTTGGACATGGTTCTTTTATATTTGTAAATTGCAATCTATAGCTTTTTAAATCTTATTTTGGGATTTGAAAAACGTGTACTTATCTTTGATTTTTTCCACTCCCGACTTACAGTAGTATGATACAAAATTTTTGTATTTACACATAAAAAAAACATCAGAAGAAAGAGCTTCATGAAAAGACTTAATATCATTGTATGTATTAGGAATATTACCATCAAGAATAACAAATAGTAATCTAATTTTGTCACTTTCTCTTTTCAAATTACTGCAAAATGAAACATAGCTCTCGTATTCACTATTGAGCAAATTTTTTAATATAGGATACTTGGCTGTATTGGTTGATTCATTGCTTATCTGCTGCGTACCGTCATTTGTTTCAGAATAATCTTCCTCATCCCATTTCTTTTTCAAGTAATCGATACAATGTCGACAACGGTCGTAAGTAAATTCTTCCCATCGGGTATTAGCCACTAACTCACCTACCATTTTAGCGGTAAGTTCTCCGAGAAACATATTACGCTTATCTTTGCTCCACGATTGAAAATAATCCTCATACACTTCTACCGATTTTATATCACCTTCGGTTACTGCTTTTACAAGTTCTTTTATAGTCATATCTAATCCTCCAATTTCCCAATAGCTGACAGAATCAACCATAAAATTATAAATAACCATACCGACATATCTGCTTTATTTAAATCCATTGTGCCCGGTCATCTCTTTAAATACCGCACAAACAAGCCAAATGATAACTAAGAAATAAAACATAACTACCTCCTTTTTTATTGTTTGTTTCTCCGTTCCTGTATTGCTACATAACCGATTTTATTACGGTTAGGTAATTGTTTCTTCTTTTCTGCCAATTCGGTGAGTGCCATGTAAATATCATCCAATTCTTTTCGTGTATCTTCTGATAGGTCGTTGATGGCTGCTAATGTATCTTCGCTGCTTTCTTCTAACTCTTTGACACGTTGCTTCAAATCCTCTATTTCTTTTGCTGGACTATTGGAAGATAAAAGATATTTGCGAACCGCAACAAAAGCCCTCATTATACCTCTGTTCACTTGTATGGCTGTTGCACTGCGTAATACGCTGCTAAGCATAGCCACTCCCAATTCTGTAAAAGCAAAAGGGAGATATTTAATATTACTACCTCGTCCCTTGTTCAAGGTGCCAATTTGGCATCTTGAAAGTTCCTCCCTTGTAACCTCAAACATAAAATCTTCACCTTCAAAACGTTCAATGTTGCGTTTTACAGAGCGTTTAAGTTGTGCTGTATCAACTCCGTACATCTCTGCTAAATCAAAGTCCAACATTACTTTCTGACCTCTTATCTCGTAAATCTTGTTTTGAATTACTGCTATTTCCATAATATGTTAGTCTATGAGCAAAACTTCTTTTTCTATCTCTTTGTAATGTTGAGATATTCCGAAAGCCCCCTCTGATTAGTGTTAGAAAAGTCCATCCTCTCCTGCTGCAACAGCCACGCTGTTTGCGTCATCATCGCCCGACTGCTTTAGATATTTGAAGAAGGTTTCGGGCTTTGTGTGGCCGCTAACCGACATCATTTGCGGAACGGTGAATTTGCCCGAAAGGTGCATAAGCGTTATGCAGGTTCTTCTTGCAGTGTGGCTCATTACAAGCTGGTAGCGTGGTTTTATTACTCTGCCCTTGCTGTCTCTCTCAAAGGTCATTCTACCTGCTTCTTCGGCTTCTCTCTCCGTCTTTGTCAGTAATGTAGGAACAAGGGTAGCCAGTGAAGGAACGCTCTCGGAAAGTTGTTTGCAGATACATTTGATATATCGGTTGAAAACAACATCCACCACTTCGGGCACGGTATAATCGTATTTTTCAAGAAGGAAAACCAACTTGTCATTGATAATCGGTATCACTACGCTTTTCCCTGTTTTCACTTGGGTAAGTCGAAGGACAGGAACGCCCTTTGCGGTCGTACCGACACAATCTTTGGTTATTGCACTATAATCGGAGAATCTTTGTCCGGTATAACAGCCTATCAAAAACAAGTCCCTGACCTGTTCTTTAAGACCTGTCAATTCCATATTGAAAAGTGCATCCAGTTCTTCATTAGTGAGGTATATTTCTGCCGCCTTGTCTTGGGCGTGGACGGTGGGGCGATAGAACATATCGGAAGGTATTTGCTTTGTCCGTACACCGTCATCAAAGGCTCTGCCCATGATAGTGCGTAGGCAACTGATAAGACGAACATAAGTAGATGGGAGGTATTTCTTATTAAGGTGTGCTGAAAACTTCTCAACATAGCGTTTATCTACGTCATCCCATGTCGCAACTTTATGGCTTCTGTAGAACTCATTGAAAATGCGATGGAACTGCCCCCATATTTTTATAGAGTTATGCTTGTATTCCTGTTGCTTCTTGGTTAGGCTGTTTACTTCTTCACCTGTAAGCCCTTTGATATAATTATCAATGTAGAGTTTGACATCTTTTCTTTGTGCATCCACGGCTTTTTGCAAGCGTTCCTGTTGCTTTTCTTGCTCGGCTCTCACATCTGCAAGTACGATGGTTTCGATGAGGCTGTTTGCTGTGTCAATGGTTAGGTTGTTGGCATCCCGAAGGGAACGAAGCCCGTTCTCTATGTCTTGCAGCTTCTTGTCGTAGCCCAATTTGCGCATAAGATTGTTCACTTTAACCTCGGACTGAAAGAGATTGTTTTCCTCATCTAAAGAGAATGTTTTGTCCCAATCGGTTAGGGACACATCCAGCCCTGTGTTTAGCCAAGTAGGAGTTTTCCCGAATTTCGGCTTGATATACAGCTTTGTTGTACCTGCCTTTTTGCTTGTTCTCGTATAAAGTCTCATAGCGAAATGGATTAAATATTTGTTCAATACAAAGATAATCATTCCGCTTTTTGCCTGCAAATTTTTGGCCTACTTTTGTACTACCACTTTTGTGTTTTCTTGTACTACCTTGTACTACCGTTAAAAAATGTATATTTATAATTACTTGAAATACAATATATTTAGATGCAATAAGGAACAATAAAGAGTAATAAGTTGTGCCACGGGTCTGGGTACGAAAACAAAAGCTAAGTGTTGAATAATCAATTACTTAGCTTTTTCTTTTGCCTAAATTTTCCCCACATTTTCCCCACACGTGCAAAATATAGGATATGTAAGTGTAGATTTTGCTTGGTGGAACAACGCAAAAAACATATCTTTGAATAAAAATAAAGCCAATTAAATAGCAATCAATGGAACAAGGTATATGGCAGGAGATAGAAGCACTGCACCAAAAGTTTCAGAAACTTGGTATCAGTGAAGCGGTGGACTATGAAAAGTACTACCTCTATTCCCTTATTGCCCATTCCACAGCCATTGAAGGCTCTACACTGACGGAAATAGAAACTCAACTCCTGTTTGATGAAGGCGTGGTGGCTGGCGGAAAACCGCTCGTTTATCATTTGATGAATGAGGATTTGAGGAAAGCCTATGAACTGGCGAAAGAAGAAGCAAGGCACACGACACCTATTACTTCGGCTTTCCTGCAAACGCTAAACGCAACCTTGATGCGCACAACCGGAAGTGTTCATAATGTGATGGGTGGTTCTTTCGATTCCTCGAAAGGCGAGTACCGCTTGTGTGGCGTTACGGCTGGCATCGGTGGACGTTCTTATATGAACTATCAGAAAGTTCCTACAAAGGTCAATGAACTATGTAGCCAGTTACAAGAACGTCTTGGCACTGCATCCACTATTCGGGAGCGATACGAGCTTAGTTTTAATGCCCATTTGAATTTGGTAACTATCCATCCGTGGGTGGATGGCAACGGACGTATCTCCCGACTGCTGATGAATTATATCCAGTTCCTTTATAACCTTTTCCCGACTAAGATATTTAAGGAAGACAGGGATGGGTATATTCTCGCTCTACGGCAGTCGCAAGAGGAAGATGACAATTCGCCTTTCTTGGTATTTATGGCTGGGCAATTAAAAAAATCCCTTTCCTTGGAGATTGAACGGTTCAACACTTCATGCAAGAGAGGATTTAATTTTCTATTTTAGATTTTCAATGGTTTGACACAACATTTGATGAATAAACATTTAGCGGAGTATTTGAGAAATAACAGTAACGAATTAGCAACCGTACGATTTTCAGCGTTTTGCGGTGCTATACTGTCAAATAACTCTTTCAAAAACAAAAGTAGTGAAATTCTCGAAGAAACAAAAGAATGAATGATAAAAAGTTCCAAAAGGTGGATAAAAATATAGACTACCCACAAAGAGTAGTCCATATTTTTAGTTGTCAGGTTATCTAATTAAGCTTGACAGTATCAGAGAAATAGCTCATCCATGAAGAATAATCCGCATTCTCTGGGTAGTATAACGTCGTACACTGGGTTTTAAATTCATCCGGGAATGTGTTGGCTTGAATAGTCGGGGCTGTTATCGCCTTGCATACGATTCTCCAAAGATTCTTGCAACCGGAAAAGACGCTGCTGCCCAGCTCCTTGGTCGTAGCCGGCAATTCCAAATCTGGGATGGCGGTAGATTTGAAAGCTTGATTACCAATCTTTTCGACCTGCAAGGGCAGTGACACAGCAGAAAGATTTCCACATGACTCAAAAGCATGTGCCGGAATCTCTGTCAGCTTAGTACGGGCTATCGATACATGTTCCAAACCGGAATTGGCGAAAACAGTCTCTCCCATTGTTTGCAATGCTTTCGGCCATGCCAAATAACTATCGTTTTCATCATCCTTGTTCGTTATCAATTCTCGAAGTGAGGTACAAAATGTAAAACATTCCGTTCCGAATTCTGTAATCCCATCATGTAATGTAACTCGACTTAAACTCTCGCAATTGTAGAATAATGCATCGCTTAACACAGTCAGGCTTCGAGGTGCGGTAAAGCTTTTCAAGGCGTAACAATTGAAAAAGGCTTCCTTACCAATATTGCTGATATCATCGTGCAGGAAGATGCGTTCCAAATTCTTGCATTCTGTGAAGCAGTAAGCAGGAATCTCTGTCATCGTAGTCGGAATACGGATTTCTACGATACTGCTGCCATAGAATGTGCTTTCAGATAAGGTTGCCCCATCGGGTATCACAAAGGATGTCAAACCTGCCCCTTCCAGAATCCAGCGTCCGAGTGTAGTAACCGTAGAGGGAATATTCAATTTGTACAATGCCTTACACATGGCAAAGGCCGAATTGCCGATAGTCGTCAGTCCGTCCGGAAGGATTACCTCTTTCAATGTCTTATTGTCACTGAGTCCCATGCTACTGTAAAAGGCCAAAGCTCTTGTGGGCAATTCCGTCAATGTGGTAGCCGAAAGGTCGAGAACTTCCAAAGTCGATGACATATTATTTCGGATATACTCAAAATCGGTTTCAGCCATATCCCCTTTCCATGCCAAACGTTTGACGGTATTGTCCGTAATATCCGATTGGCTTTCCACAATCGCCCCGTCGAAATATCTGACCAATCGGGAAGCAGTAACTTCCGTTCCGTTTGCAGCCACGAGAGCCACACGCAGCAAATAAGTGTCAGCAAGGCGAGTATTCTCTGTTCCTTTTATCGCAACTTTTGCGCTCCCCTCTACCAGTGCACCGTCTGCTCCGAATGTAGGTTTCGTTACAGTAATATTCCACTGATTCCCGGTGCTTCGTGTCTGCACATCTGCACCGTTCGTTGTGGTAACGGTCGCCACGATAGAACGATAGTCGCTTTCTTTGAGAGTGACCGGAAGAACTAATTTCAATTCATTGTCAGAAGGAGAAGCATAGAACACCTCATCGCTCTCGAAAGCGATGGAGAAAGCAGCATATTTCGGCAGTTTGATTTTGGTTACACCGTCGGCAAGTGTCAATTCTACATAAGCCTCGTTTGAGTTGTCGATGCTGCTGAACATAGAATCACCTTTTTCACCTTGTGCCCCGGTGGCTCCGGTATTGCCTTTATTTCCGGTGGCTTTGACTCCGGTTGAAGTCCAAGTTGTGCCGTTATCGGTCGAGATTTCCCATTCGTTTGTATCTGTGTTGATGCGGACTTGCGGAGCGATAGCGTCCGCACCTTTATCGCCTTGCGCCTTTACGCCCGTATCTGTTGTTCCAATCCACCAGTTACCGTTGTCGCCGATGTGTGGTGTCTGCCCGTCAGTCCCAGTATTGCCTTGCGCTTTTACTCCGGTATCCGTTGTGCCTATCCACCAATTACCGTTATCACCGATATAAGGTGTCAGACCGTCGCCTCCGGCAGTTCCGATATCACCTTTGTCCCCCTTGTCGCCTTTCTCTCCGGTTACGGGTATTTTGTTTCCGCTATTGAGCAACCATTCGCCGTTCACAGTCCAGTAGTATTTTCCGTCAGTGTCCTGCTTCACGCTGATAACGGGCGTTGTTCCGTCCTCGCCCTTTTCTCCTTGCTCGCCACGTTCGCCGTGCTTGATGGTTATATTACCGCTTTTGAGGAATGAAATGACGTAGCCCGTTCCGTCCTCAAGAGGTGTAACCGCCGTAACATAATCCTTGTTTTCAAGGGCTGCGACAAGGCTTTGCAATGACCGTATGTCCGTGTTGACAGATTTCTGCCATTCTTCAAGGACGCTTATTCGGTCTTCAAGGCTCTCAATGTCACCCCTAAGCTCCGAATCGTCGTAGTCATCGCCGCAAGAGGACAACCCGAACATGCAGGCGCACACCATGGAACACACAATCCACACCTTACGGATTGTTTCCGTTCCGATAAATTTCTTTTTCATACTGATGAAATGTGTCTTTCCAGTTCCCCAAAGACCTTTAAAAAACACGAAGCGTGGAACTGCAATATATGATATTCAGGGAATCGGATAAAGCCTGAAATGAAAAAAAGAGCCAAACAAGTGCAAATATAGCCGTTGATATACTGTGTTTTATGCGGTATCAGATTCGGGAACAACTTTTTAATTTGTCTTAATCCGTTGCAAGTTTTTTCGGGATATATGGGAACATTTACGGGAATTTATTATACCTTTGCCGCATAACCGAAAAAACAACGCAGATGAAAGTTACCGTCTATCTGAAAAAGTGCTCCCCAGACACCTCGAACATCTGTTTCCGGGTACGGGAGAAGAACGTGGACATAAAGGTCGTTTCCCCACTTGAAGTGCAGGACAAGTACTGGGACACCGACAGCCTATGTTACAGGCGAACGACGGCTGTGCCTGCCGCCGAGCAGAAACGTTTGCCGGAACAGATCGCCGCCATCATCGAGCGGGCTGAGAAGACCTTCTCGGACAAGGCGGACAGCCGGTGGATGAGACAGGTCATCGAGGATGTGCTGTACCCAGCCCGGGCATTCGAGCGGGACCACTCGAACCTTCTCGCCCGTGTCCACGAGTATTTGGAGAAGTTCGACGGTGCGGAGAGGACGAAGGAGCATATCGTCCGTTTCGAGCGCAAGATGACCCGCTACCACGACTACCGCCGGAAGATACTGGGCGAGGCGGACTTCACCCTCTTCGTGGAAACCGTCACGCTGGAGCAGATGAACGCTTTCCGGGATTATGTGGTGAACGAACATCTGCTGCGGCAGGAATATCCAGACTTCTACGCTCCCCGCACGCTCATCAACCACCGTCCCAGGTCACTCTCCGGCACGACCGTCATCAACACCATGAACCTGTTCTGCACCTTCCTGCACTGGTGCAAGAAGATGAAGTATTCCGACAACGAGGTCTATGTGCTTTACGGCTGCAAGGAGCCGACCTACGGCGACCCGTTCTTCCTCACTTCCGAAGAGAGGAACATCCTCTACGATGCGGACTTGAGCGACAACCCGAAGCTGGCCGTAATCCGGGACATCTTCGTGTTCCACTGCTATGTCGGCTGCCGCGTGGGTGACCTTTACCGTCTCACGAGGGACAACATCAAGGACGGCTTTCTGGAATACATGCCGCAGAAGACAAAAAAGTGCCAGGCAAAGACCGTCAGGGTGCCGCTGCACGAGAAGGCGTTGAAGATACTGGAACGGTATGATGCGGGTGCCGACAGGCTGTTCCCGTTCAGGCAGATACACACCTACAACCTCGGCATACGGGAACTGCTGAAACGCTGCGGCATAGACCGTATGGTGACCATCCTTGACACGCACGGCTACAACACCGTGCAGAAACCCTTGTACGAGGTGGCCACCAGCCACACGGCACGCAAGACCTTCGTGGGCAACCTTTACAGGCAGGTTCCCGACCCAAATCTCATCGCCTCCATGTCTGGGCACGTGGAGGGCAGCCGGGCGTTCAGCCGCTACCGTACGATAGACGATGACATGAAGCGCAGGCTTGTGGAAATGATAGACTAAATCGGAAAGGAGGATATATATGAAAGTGACCGCATTCATCCGGAAGACCGCCGCCAAGAACAACATCACGGACCAGGCACGTGTCTATTTCCGTGTACGTGACATCGGCGGCGTGGACATCAAGGCCGCGAGCGAGCTGTCCATCAACCCCAACCACTGGAGCCCGGAACGGCAGGGCTACAAGCCTCGCGTGGCACTGGTATCGGAGGAGAAGAAGATGAGCTTCGACAGGGACGTGCAGCAGATCACCCATCTCATCACGAAAGAGTACCACCGGGGAGTGGACGGCAGCTGGCTCAAGGGGCTGATAGAGGAATACCACCATCCCGGCATCAACGCGAGGGGCGGCAACAAGGCCGACGAGTACCTGCTCTCGTTCCAGATACGGAAATACGTCGAGGAAACACCGCTTGCGGATGAAAGCCGGAAACACCACCTCGACAATCTCAACAAGGTGCTGCGCTACGAGCGTTTCCGCCACGAGGTGCTGCACCAGCGCGGCTTCCACCTGTGCATCGACACCGTAACGGCGGATGACATCAGGGACTTCAAGCTGTGGATGCAGGAGGAACACAGGTATGTGGACATGTATCCCGTATTCTATCGGAACGAGAAACTCCGCGATGTCGGACAGAAGCGTTCCGAGAACAGTATGTCGGGCTCCCTCTACCGCATCCGCACCGTCATCAAGTGGTGCATCAAGCGCGGGCTGACAAGGAACAATCCCTTTGACCAGTACCAGATTGCCCGGCCGATGTACGGCGACCCGTTCTACCTGACGCTCGAGGAGCGTGACAAGGTGTACTACGCCGACCTGAGCGGCATGGGGGCAACCTATCCGGTCTACCGTGACATCTTCATGTTCCAGTGCCTGATAGGGTGCCGCGTGAGCGACCTGAACAGGCTGACCAAGGCCAACATCGTGGACGGCTTCGTGGAGTATATCCCGCAGAAGACGAAGATGGAACATGCCAATACAGTGCGTGTGCCGCTCAACCAAAAGGCACGGGACATACTGGAACGCTACAAGGATCTGGAGAACGCTCTGCTCCCCCGGTTCTCGCATTTTGGCTACAACAAGAAGATAAAGGAGATACTCAAGTACGTGGGCATCGACCGAAAGGTCATAGTCCTCGACCCCAAGACAAGGGAGGATGTGGCAAGACCTTTATACGAGGTCGCATCTACCCATACGGCACGCAAGACCTTCATTGGCAATCTATACAGACAGGTCAAGGACCCGAACCTGATTGCCTCCATGTCGGGACATTCGGAGGGCAGCCGGGCTTTCGCGCGGTACCGCAAGATTGACGACGAGATGAAGAAGGAGCTGGTAAACCTTCTGGACTGACAGTCTCTCTTTTCCACTTATCCTTTTATATCAACCTGTAATAATACAATATGAATATGGACGGGCAGAAACAGACATACGAACAGTTCAAGGCGGACATCTTCCAGTGGAAGGACACGCACAGGGAGGAATACCGCCGCTTTGCGAAAATGATGGCGGACGGTAACGAGATGCAGTACCTCGCCGTATGCCGTGCCATATTCAAACAGCTGCCCGGAATCAAAAAGGAATGGCAGATGTCATGGTGCGACGACAGCACGGACGCTTTCAGGAACATCGGCCTGCATTTCAAGGATAACGCTGTACCGGGGCAGATCGTGGAGCTGTACAGGAAACAAAGGGAAGAGGATGCAACCACTCCTCCGTCTTCCTTCTGGGGCAAGGTCAAGTCCTTTTTTAGAGACATGTCCGGGCATGTCACTCTATCTGCTCCACTTGTATTGAGCTGGCTGTATTACGGCAAGAGTTTCGAGGCAATGGTGGACATGGTTAGCAGGCAGGCGGGACATCCCAAGGCGGGGAATGCCGAGCGGATGGGCTGTTCCATTGTCGTTCGCCAGATTATCGAAGTGTCCATAAAGAACGGCTTCCGCACAAAGGAGGACTGGGACAAACATTTCGCCATGAAAGGCGCAATCGAGAAAGGCAGCATCGGAGAATGGGCATTGCAGTCCGTAAAGGACGGGATGGGTGATAGTGATGCCGATACCGGAAATAACTCGACAGAAGCGGCAGACTCCGGCAACGGCACGGCACCGCAGACACAGCGGACAGCAGGAAAGAAGAAGATACAGGAACGGCCTCTCGCGGATTATCTCAAATGCGAAAAGAAGGAGGCTGTCATGCAATGTATCCGCTGTTTCGTGTCCATCAACACGAGCGCAGTCCATCAGGCACTCCCGTTCTATGTGCTGAAAGACCTGCAGCTGGTGGCCGGGATGCACGCCGCGAAGGAGTACAGCGTGGGCATGTCGTTGCAGTTTCCCGACCTTCCCTCCCTGAAAAGCGAGAGCGCCATACGCCAGGCGGTCGGCTTCCTGAAGACGGCAAAGCATGTCATCAAGGACGGGAAAGACCAGATGGCATTTCTTATCGAGAGCGACGAGAACCGGGAACTGTTCCGGTCACTGGCGCAGGAAATCAATGAAATTATCGCTAATGATGAAGCAGGGACTATCGCCGGATAAGGCAAAATAAGCCGTTTTACATGGTCATGCAGACTTGAATGGTCATGACAATTCAAGACAAGGCATTATATATCAATCCGTTTCAATTCGCATATACTTTTGCACCGTCAACCTTTTCCCGAAGGTCGGCGGTGCTTCTCTTTTATAAGCCATCGGAAGCGGGGCATCAGGGAATTTTTGAAGATGGTCATCACAAAATTCAAAAACCGATATTTATGATAACCATAGAAAGTCTGGTCGAACAGGGCGCGAACGTGAAGCTGGAAGTCACGCCCACCGACCTTAAGATGTTTGCCGAATCCATCGTGCAGCGCACGATAGCGGCCCGGCAGGAAGAGCTGGATGCGGAGATGCAGCGTGCGGCGGAAGAGACGTGGCTCAACACGAAACAGGTCCGTGAACTGCTCAACGTGTGCGACGGCACGCTCAACCTTTGGGCGAAGCGCGGCTACCTCGTCCCTGTCAAGGTAGGCAACAAGAACATGTATGCCAAGTCCGACATACGCCGCATACAGACGGGAGGGAAATCCGAGAGTGTGACATCCTATTGCAAGAAGAAAAATGGCTGACATGACAAACATCCGGCTCGAACTGTGCAACCGGATCCGCATGGAGGCGGAACATATCAATGATACCGATTTCCCGTTGGAAGTTTTCCCGCAGACGATGCAGTCCGTCATCCTTGACATGGCCCGGTACGAGAACTACAAGGCCGAGTTCATAGCGACGGCCATGCTGTCGGCTGTGTCAGCGGCATTGGGCGGCACCTACCGTATCCGCATCAAGGGCGAGTGGCAAAGCAACGCCGCCCTTTACATCATCCTCGTGGGCAGGCCGGGACTGGGCAAGACACCGCCGCTGGAGGCGGCATACCGTCCCATACGGAAACACGACTATGCCCTGTTCAAGGCGTATGAGACGGAACTGGAGGTATGGAAAGCCGCCGGGGAAAACGGGAAGAAGCCCGTGCTGCGGCGTACCGTCGTGTCCGACTTCACCCCCGAATCGCTCCTGCTGACACACAACAACAATCCCCGCAGCGTGGCCATCCTGGTGGACGAGATCATGGGCATGTTCAACTCCGCCAACCGCTACACCAACGGACAGCTCATCGAGCAGCTGCTCACGGCATGGAGCGGCGGGGCGCTGGACGTGACAAGGGTGAGCAGTACAATACCGATCCACATAGAACAGCCGTGCATCAATATCGTCGGAACTACTCAAACCAAGCGTGTACATGAACTGCTGACGAAAGGTTTCGAGGATAACGGACTGCTCGACCGCTTCCTGTTCGTGCTGCCCAAGTCTTGGAAAATGTCGAAATGGACTGATTGGGATGATGGCGGAGTGGACAGGGCGGCTCTGCCGGCGGCACGATGGGAGCAGATACTTTCAAAGGTTCTTGCCCTTGACTATGACATCGGGGAGGAAGAAAGGATGCCCCATGTGCTGTCCATGGACAGGGAGGCTAAAGAGTATTTCTACTCATGGTGGAACAGGAAGGTGGAACGCATCAACCTGATAGAGGACGATGCCGAGGTGGACAGCCGTGAGATGAAGCACCCGGCGCAGGTGGCACGGCTGGCTCTGCTCATGCAGGTGCTGCGGTATGCATCCGGCGAGGGCAACCTGCAGTCTGTGGACACGGCATCGGTAAAGGCCGCCATCCGGCTGAACGGCTATTTCGAGGACTCATACCGCCGCATCCGCTCCTTCGTGGCGGAGGACATGTGCGAGGAACCGCCCAAGGTACTGCTGTCATTGCTGCCGGATACATTCGATACGAAGACGGCCATCGCCATTGGAAAGGAACTGCAGAATGTCAGCGAGCGCACGGTGATGAACTACCTCAAGGAGCTGTGCCGGAGCAGGCTGCTGAGGAAAGCCAAGACCGGGCATTACGAGAAAATTATATATGATAAATCTGGCGAATCTGATGAGAGCGGCAATGAATTATCAACCCTGGACTGCAACGGATGAAGCCCTGTTGCAGCCTGCAGTCTTTGCAGTCTTGCAGTTTCTGGGTGCCGGAAAAGGAAAATTCCTGCAAGACTGCAAGAACTGCAACTGCAAATAGAGGTTTTCATTTGCAGGAATCCACAAAAAGAACATCATGAACGGATACAGATTCCATCTACAGAAATACCGTCTGGGCAGCAAGACCGTCTGTCCGGAGTGCGGCAGGAAAGCCTGCTTCACCCGTTATATCGACGAGGCGGGAGAGATTTCCTTCCCCGGCAATGTGGGCAAGTGCGACCACATCAACAGTTGCGGCTACCACTATACGCCCAAAGAATATTTCCGGGACAATCCTACCGTCAAAGAGAGGTTGGACGGACACGAAAGGGATGGCCGGGCAAGGTCGGCAGTGAGGACAGTACCGGAACAGGAGCCAAAAATATCCTTTCTTCCCTCTGATTGGGTGGAGCAGTCCATGCGCAGATACGACATCAACCCCTTATATCGCTACTTCACCAAGGTGGCCGGCAAGGAGGACACCGGCAGGCTGTTCCGCCTTTACAGGGTAGGCACGTCAAGGATGTGGGGCGGAGCCACCGTATTCTGGCAGATAGACCGGAACGGCAATGTGCGTGCCGGCAAGATTATGGGCTACAATGCAGAGACCGGGCACCGGGTCAAGGAACCTTTTAACCAAGTCAGCTGGGTGCATTCGGTAAGGAAGGTGCAGGACTTCCGCATGAAGCAATGCCTGTTCGGAGAGCACCTGCTGTCGGACACTTCCTCCACCATATCCTCCAAGCCTGTAGCCATTGTCGAGAGCGAGAAGACGGCACTGGTAGCTGCCCATTTCATACCTGACTTCATCTGGCTTGCCACCGGAGGAATGCACGGGTGCTTCAACAGCGAGGCCATGCAGGTATTGGGCGGTCGGGAGGTCATCCTCTTTCCCGACCTTAAGGCGACAGAGGAATGGAGGCAACGGCTGCCGATGCTGGGATCCGTCTGCAGGCGTGCCACCTGCTCCGACCTGTTGGAGAAGATTGCGACCGACGGACAGCGCAGTCAGGGACTGGACATAGCCGACTTCCTGCTGATGGAGGACACGCCGCAGATGATCCTTGCGAGAATGATAGAACGCAATCCCGTGTTGCAGACCTTCATCGATACCTTCGGACTTGAACTGGTGGATGCTGGGAGGGCGGAATGACGTGAAAGCAGCGGACAGCTCGCTGTCCTATGAAAAAGGGGTTGTAAAATCCCGTAGCCTATTAGGGCATTTTCACCGCCTCTGCTCCGCGTCCGGCAATCAAAAAGCCCATAGGCCGAAAGATGTTGTTCAGAAGCCAGGTATATGCCTCCGACAATAGGACGGGATTTTACAACAGAAACAACAATCATAAAACGAAAGGATATGAGTAATACACAATACGCGGTCTGTCACCTGCAGCGTGGCAGCGGCAATGACAGCGGAATGTCATGCCATATAGAAAGGAAAGATGCCAAGGGGAAGAAATATGTCCCGGACAATGCAGATGCAGGCAGGACGCATCTCAACCGGGAGCTGGTCAGGTTTCCGGAAGGAGTGTCCAACCGCACCGAGGCGATACAGCACCGCATCGACACCGCCGGGTTGCGCCGCAAGGTCGGCAAGAACCAGACAAAAGCCATCCGTGTCATCCTGACCGGAACACATGAACAGATGATGGAGATTGCCAATGGCGGCAGGCTGGACAGTTGGATTGATGCCAACCTCAAATGGCTAAGGGAGACTTTTGGAAACGAGAACCTTGTATCGTGCGTGCTGCACATGGACGAGAAAACGCCACACCTGCACGCCACCGTCGTTCCCATTGTCGCCGGGGAGCGCGTCCGCAGGAAGCGGGAGGGCGAGAGGAAGTATGAAACGAAATCCGGTCCCCGTCTGTCTGCAGACGATGTGATGCGGCGCACCAAACTGCATGAATACCAGAACAGCTATGCAGCGGCCATGGAACCATTCGGGCTGCAACGGGGTATCGTCGGTTCCACGGCAAAGCATCAGGCCAACTCGGATTATTACAGGCAGCAGGTAATCCGGTACGAGGAGGACATTGCCAAGTTGCAGGCAGATGTGGAGAAGGCACAGGAGGGCAGGAACACCATCCTCTCGTGGTTCGGCAAGGGCGACCTTGCCAAAGCAAAAAAGGAACTCTCGGACAAGGACGAAGAGATTGCCGGACTCAACAAGCGGCTCAAGGAGCTTCAGGCGGAAAAGGCGCGGTTGCAGGAGCGGCATAAGTTGGAAATAGGGAAACTGCGGGACGGTTACCAGAAAGAGATAGAGACAGCCATCCGCAGGGCGGAAACCGCCGAGCGTCAGTCAAAAGAGAAAGATGCCGTCATAGAAAGGCAACGGAAACAGATAGACCGACTTGACCGCAAGGCAAACCCCCAGCGTTACAGCCTCTCGTCCGGTGCCGAACTGGTGCGTCTCAATGTTCCCAATTACCGGAATCCGTCGCTCCATATTTGGACACGGGTCGGAGAGGAACTTTTTGAGGACACCAAGTTCCAGATAGACTATGATGTGGCACAAAGGCATTTCAACGGCCAGATCACGGACGAGGAGTTTGTCAATGCTGTTTTCGAACCGCAGGAACAGGTAAGCGGGAAGCAGGCGGAACTATTGGGGGCAGCTTTCACCCTTGCCGTCGGTGGCCCGGCACAGAATCATGTCGGTACCGGCGGTGGTGACTCTTCTTCTGAATTACCGTGGAATGATAACATAGCAAAGAGACATACCGCAGCAAAACGAAGATAGTTGATTGATAGTAAACATATTTATTGTAGATTCTTATCCGTGCTTGCAAGCCTTTTCAATATTTTATGTACTTTTGTAGTCAAAAACTGACAATTCTTCACCGGAAAAGTCAGCGAAAAATGATGACTATTTAGTTTACAAAAATAATTTTTTTTGCAATGGGTGGACTTTTAGCATTCAGAGTAGGAAATTTTGATACAACTGCAGAGCGTGAGCAGTTTCGGTTTCTCTGTGAGCGACTTAAAGCTCACTATGAGGATTCGAATGAATTCTGTGTGTTCGCAGGCAACTATAATATTGGATGCGAGTTAGATGCTCTCTTTATAAAGAAAGACGCTATTATTTCTATAGAATTCAAAAATTATGGGGGTAAAGTTGTTGCCAATGAAAATGGAGAATGGACATGCAATGGTAAAATTATTAAGGGAGGCTCGAGAAAAACAGTCCTCCAACAAGCACGAATAAACCATTCGATAGTTAAGAAAGAACTTAAAGTCTTGGGGGTTGAAAAGAATCAAATCAAGGATGTCCCCCATCTTATTATATTTCATCAACCTATTGAATTGGAAAACAATTTAAGTGCCACCAACAAGTCTTGGCTTCACATTACTGATAGTGAACATTTCATTGAAAAGTTGGATGACATCACTTGTCCTCATACCGACCTTGATCCACTCGGAATTGTTAATCTTACGGAAACTCTCAACCTAAATCCCTTCTACCTGACGGAATTCAGCAATGCTACTTA